>OBZQ01000041.1_pt1 | contig 139969 bp, 148 predicted proteins | sample 1495531 | NCBI WGS metagenome assembly OBZQ01 (sample SAMEA2580237, study PRJEB22360) | human gut metagenome | biome: human gut; feature: human-associated habitat; material: faeces | place: Denmark | collected 2008/2010
GGCAACCCCATATGGTAAGATATGGAAGGTGCCAACCTGAGCGACTATCCTGCTTTTGCGGCAGGTCGAACAATAAGAGGATTACGGATCTTACATAGATTACGAGTCCTGTCTGAGGGGCTCGTTTTTCAGTTTCAGGAGAAGTACCAGAAGCAGCGTTTAACAGTTTACAGGGACATAAAAAGCCCGAGGAAAGAAAGGAAGAAAGAATTCATGGAGAAAAGATTATTTACTTCAGAATCAGTAACAGAAGGACATCCGGACAAAATCTGCGATCAGGTTTCTGATGCAGTACTGGATGCATTATATGCACAGGACCCATATTCAAGAGTTGCCTGTGAAACATTAACCAATACAGGATTTGTGATGGTTATGGGTGAAATTACAACAAAGGCCAATGTAGATATTGCACAGATTGTAAGAGATACCGTAGTAGAAATCGGCTATGACAGCTCTGAAAAAGGCTTCGATGGTAATACCTGTGCCGTTATGGTGGCACTTGACAAGCAGTCACCGGATATTGCAATGGGTGTTGACAAGGCACTTGAAGCAAAAGAAGGCATTGATCCGGATGCAGATGACATTGGTGCAGGCGATCAGGGTATGATGTTTGGCTATGCAACCAATGAAACAGAAGAATATATGCCATATTCCGCAGCACTTGCACAGAAGCTTGCAAGACAGCTGACAAAGGTCAGAAAAGACGGTACACTGTCTTATTTAAGACCGGACGGAAAGACACAGGTTACAGTGGAATATGATGAAAACAACAAGCCTGTAAGACTGGATGCCATCGTTGTATCTTCACAGCATGCACCGGAAGTTTCACAGGAACAGATTCATACAGATATCAAGAAGTATGTTATTGATGCCATTGTAGACAACAGTATGGTAGATGATGACACGAAAATTTATATCAATCCGACAGGACGTTTCGTAATCGGCGGACCAAACGGTGACAGCGGTCTGACAGGTCGTAAGATTATCGTTGATACTTACGGTGGTGTTGCAAGACACGGCGGCGGTGCATTTTCAGGTAAGGACTGCACAAAGGTAGACCGTTCCGCAGCATATGCCGCAAGATATGTAGCAAAGAACCTCGTTGCCGCAGGTATTGCAGACAGATGTGAAATCCAGTTATCTTATGCGATCGGTGTTGCACTGCCGACATCTATCCGCGTGGAAACATTCGGAACAGGGAAGTTAAGCGAAGATAAGATTGTAGAAATCATCCGTGAAAACTTCGATTTAAGACCGTCAGGTATTATCAAGATGCTTGATTTAAGAAGACCGATCTACAAGCAGACAGCAAGCTACGGACATTTCGGCCGCAACGACCTGAATCTGCCATGGGAAAAACTTGACCGTGTAGATGCATTAAAAATGTATTTGTAAAATATCCTGAAATCCAGGAATAAACAACGGGAAATTCTGGAAGAATAAAGAAAGCCAGAGGGAAGATATAAGCCGGCTATGGACAAACCATCCATTGTCGGCTTATACTGTTTTTAAATAAAGTCTGTTTTTTAAGAAAAAGTAAGCTGCCGCAGGGCAGATGTGAAACTGTATTTACGGAGTAGGCCTCGCCGTATCCTGTATAAATTTGATAGAAATGCATTTAAAAATGAAGAAATGAGGAATTGTATGATTGAAAATTATAGTATTACAGAGTGGATTGCATTCTTTTTTATTTACAGCTTTTTAGGGTGGTGCATTGAATCCGCCATTGTATCCTTTAACAAGCGCAAACTGACAAACAGAGGCTTTTTAAAAGGTCCGATGCTGCCACTGTACGGTTCGGGAGCGGTAATCATGCTGTTATCAACACTTTGGGCAAAGGATAATTATGTTTTAGTATACATCTGTGGTACAATCGGTGCAACGGCGCTGGAATATGTCACAGGGGTACTGATGGAAATGATGTTTAACATGCGCTACTGGGATTACAGCAATAAAAAGTTTCAGATTCACGGCTATATCTGTCTGACCTCATCCTTATTCTGGGGCGTGCTGACGGTATTGCTGGTCTGTTTTGTGCATATTCCGGTTGCGGCACTGGTGGCTTCCGTTCCGGCAAATATATTAAGAGTTGGATTATTTTTTATCATTGCGGTGGCATCCGTGGATACGGTTGATGCGTTTAAAAAGGCGCTGGATTTCCAGAAGCTGCTCACGTATGAAACAAGAATTAAAAATGAACTGTCAGAACTGACAGAGCGTTTAAACGATGCAAAAGAAGTATTTACGGATAAGAATAATGAAAGAAGCCGTGAATTTTTCAGTATGCAGGAAGCGCGTGCGGAACGCTTAAGACTGGAACTGGATGCGGCAAAGGAAAAGGTCGGCAAATTCAAAAATTCCATGTTAAACAGCTTCCCGTCCGCAACGTCTAATAAGTTTGGCGAAGCGCTGGACGAATTTAAAGAGTATTTTAATAGGAAAAAATAGTGTGGGAGAGTACAAATGAATATATTAATTGTTTATTATCAGAGCTTTTTGATAAAAGACTTAGAGGAATGTCTGACAAGAATGGGACATTCCTATAAATGTATAGAAGCAAATGTTATCGTAGAACTATCAGATGAAGATTTTTGTGTTCTGCTTGATAGAGAGCTGGAAATTGAACATTATGACTGTGTGTTTACATTTAATTACAGCAGTATTATTTCAGATTGCATGGTGAAATATAATATACCATACATTTCCTTTGTATATGACAGTCCGATGTATCGTTTATTTACGAAGTCCATTTATAATAAATGTAATTATTGCTTTATATTTGATGAACAATTGTGTGAACAGCTGATAAATATGGGAGCTTCACATATTTACTATATGCCGTTGCCGGTCAATATGGTGAGGTTGGAGAGGATGAACGAAGTGTTTAAATATAGGGACAATAAAGATGTAAAAGAACTCATTCAGCTGCTTTCATCTCAGATATCTTTTTTGGGGAGCATGTATAATGAAAGACAAGGACAGCGTAAATATGATAATATAGCAATGACATCTTATACAAGAGGATATTTAGATGCGGCTATGAATGCACAAATTAAAGTATATGGTTATAATTTTCTACCAGAGATAACAAAAAAACTGAATCTAAAAGAGCTGGAACCTACAGAAAATTTGTTGATTGATTTAGAGGATGTACTTGCAGACGGTATTCTATGCAAAAAAATGGCAAATATAGAAAGAACGCAGATATTAAAAAGACTTTCTGAAATATATCAAGTAAAGCTATATACTAAAAATCCGACACCTGAATTACCGAACGTGATTAATATGGGGAGCGTTGATTATTATGATATGATGCCATACGTTTTTAAATGCTCCGACATTAATCTGAATATCACATTGCGAAGTATTAAAACAGGAATTCCACTGCGCGCAATGGATATTATGGGTGCAGGGGGATTTTTAATGTCGAATTATCAGGCGGATTTTTACAGGCATTTTGTACCGGGTGAGGATTTGGTGTTGTATGAATCTCATGATGACCTGATGGATAAGTGCAATTACTATCTGGTACATGATGCAGAACGAAGACAGATTGCAGCAAATGGTTATGGAAAAGTAAAAGAGTTTCATAATTTTGAAGTGCGGTTTAATGAAATTTTTGACATTGTATTTAATCAGAAAAAGGATGTTTAAAGATTTTTTGAAAAAATTTCAGTCAACCCCTTTTAAATTTTGAAAATGTTGTATATAATGGTATTCTACTATGTATGTTTAGACTGCGTTATACTGTCTACATATATATAGAAATGAAGAAAATAAGAAAAACGAACATAGATAGAATGAAGAACATCGGAAAGGGGATTCATATGTTATCAACCGATATCGGAGTAGATTTGGGTACAGCCAGTATTCTGGTTTATATAAAAGGGAAAGGCGTTGTTTTAAAAGAACCGTCCGTAGTAGCATTTGACAGAGATACCAACAAGATTAAGGCAATCGGTGAGGAAGCACGTCTGATGTTAGGAAGAACACCGGGTAATATCGTAGCGGTAAGACCGTTAAGACAGGGTGTTATTTCTGATTACAGAGTAACTGAAAAAATGTTAAAGTACTTCATCCAGAAGGCAATCGGCAAGAGAATGTTAAAGAAGCCAAGAATCAGTGTCTGTGTACCGTCAGGTGTTACAGAAGTAGAAAAGAAAGCTGTAGAAGATGCAACACTTCAGGCTGGCGCAAGAGAAGTAGCAATTATCGAAGAACCGATTGCAGCTGCCATCGGTGCAGGTATTGATATTTCAAGACCGTGCGGTAACATGATTGTTGATATCGGTGGTGGTACAACAGATATCGCGGTTATTTCTTTAGGCGGTACAGTAGTCAGCACCTCCATTAAGATTGCCGGTGATGATTTTGATGAAGCAATCGTGCGATATATGAGAAAGAAACACAATCTTCTGATTGGTGAAAGAACTGCGGAAGATATTAAGATAAAAGTCGGTTCAGCTTATCCGAGAACTGAGATTGCAACAATGAACGTAAGAGGTCGAAACCTTGTAACAGGTCTTCCAAAGACGGTTGAGGTAACGTCAGAAGAAACACAGGAAGCATTAAAAGAAGCAACATCCCAGATTGTTGAAGCCGTACACAGTGTACTGGAAAAGACACCACCGGAATTAGCTTCCGATATTGCAGACAGAGGAATTGTCCTGACAGGCGGCGGAAGCCTTTTACAGGGACTTGAAGAACTGATTGAATCAAAGACAGGAATCCATACAATGACAGCCGAAGACCCGATGACAGCAGTTGCAATCGGAACCGGTAAGTTTATTGAATTCCTTGCAGGATACAGAGATGATAAATAATTATCAGCAAAATAAGAAGTGAGCGGAGGAGGAAAGAAATGGTAAAGGGGCTTTACACAGGGTACACAGGAATGGTGAATTCCCAGAAAAGACTGGATGTGATTTCCAACAACCTTGCAAATGCAACAACGACAGGCTTTAAAGCAGAGGGCTGTACAACACAGGCATTTGATTCCATGTATGCCATCAAGATTAAAGATGCAACAGTCGGACATTTAAACCAGAATATCGGTTCAGTCAGTCTGGGTGCAAAGATTGGGGAAACATACAGAAACTGGGAGCAGGGTTCGTTACAGGCAACGAACAACACCTATGATTTTGCACTGGCAGGACAGGGCTTTTTCTCGGTAGAGTTCACCAATAAGAACGGTGTAACAAGCACAATGTATTCCAGAGATGGCGCATTTCAGATGAATTCAGAAGGCTATCTTGTGACAAAAGACGGCGATTATATTTTAGGTGAAGGCGGAAGAATCCAGCTTCCGACAGATTTGAATGAATTATCTGTTGATTCACAGGGAAATATTTTTGCAGACGGACAGTATGTAGATACATTTGCCTTGGTTGATTTTGAAGATTATAACTATCTGGAAGAATACGGTGAAAATCTGTACCGTGCGGTGGATGGTGCAACCGAACAGGATTGTACGGCAACCGTACAGCAGGGCTACTTAGAAGCTTCTAATATTAATGTCGTATCAGAAATGGTGGACATGATTGCGGTTGCAAGAGAGTATGAAAGCGGACAGAAAGTCATCCAGGCAATTGATGAAATGCTTGGCAAAATGGTGACAATGTCAGAATTATAATAAGGTCCGGGTTAAAAGACATTAATATTATGGTAGTAAGCTGCCGGTAAAATCACCGGTATTGATTACGGAATGGAGAAGAATATGGTAAGATCATTATGGACGGCAGCAGCAGGCATGACGTCACAGCAGACAAATGTAGATACGATTTCCAATAATCTTGCAAATGTAAATACAACAGGATACAAGATGGAAACAACACATTTTAAATCCCTTTTATATCAGCAGTTACAGGCAAAGACCACATCTGCAAACGGTGAAACAAAGCCGGTTAATGCACAGGTTGGTTTAGGTTCAAGAGTATCTGCTGTAACATCACAGTATGTACAGGGTTCTGTCAACAAAACAGATAGTGACACGGATTTTGCAATCGTAGGAAATGGCTTTTTCGGTGTAGTCGGTGAAGATGGACAGACTTATTACACAAGAAACGGTAACTTTGGATTCTCAATTGCAACAGAAGGCTATATGCTTTGTACATCAGAAGGTCTTCCGGTATTAAGCTCAGACGGTAATGAACTGGTGCTGGGACCGGAATATGACCCGACAAAGATTACAGTAGACGGCGACGGTAATTTATTATATCCAAGTGAAGAAAATAACAACAATCCGACGGCAATCGGTTTAAAGATTGGATTATTCCAGTTTGCCAATCCGGCAGGTCTTGATAAGACAGGAGATTCTCTTTTAATGGAAACGGAAGCATCCGGTATTGCATTAAATGAAGATATCGATGAGGTAGGCAAAAAGAGTACCTTAAAGCAGGGATATCTGGAAGCTTCTAATGTCAATGTAGCAACAGAAATGGTAAATCTGATTACAGCGCAGAGAGCCTATGAATTATGCTCAAAGGCAATTACCACATCCGATACGATGATGGAGCAGGCAAACAATCTGAAGCGATAAGTAAAAGCAGCGGTGCGGCAGTTTAATGCCGGGGAGGAAAGGTGTACATATGAGCGATACAATCAGCGGATTAAATTCGTCATATTTAAACGGTACCTATACCAATTCAACAACAAGTGCGCTTGAAAGCACATTAAATAATAAGGATTTATCTACGTCTTCCAGCGATGAACTCATGGAAGTCTGCAAGGATTTTGAAGAATATTTTGCAGAACAGATGGTAAAATCCATGCTTAAAATGGCAAAAGTAGACAGCAGTGATGATGATAACAGCTATGCTTCTATTTTTGGACTGTCTTCTGACAGCAGTGATTCCGGAATGAGTACCATGTCCAGCTATTTTGGTGACCAGATGGTGTCAAAGCTGTCTGAAGCACTGTGCAGTACAGAAAACGGCAGCGGACTGGGACTGGCACAGACCCTTTATAATCAGATGAAGAGGAATTACGGAATTGAGGAGTAATTTAGATTACGAAGCAGAATATATTGAAGGCTTTGTAGAAAATATCATATACCGCAATGAAGACAACGGCTATACCGTTTTCAACGTGGTTTATAAAGGTGAAGAGATTACCTGCGTTGGTGTATTCAGTTACATCAACGCAGGTGAATTTATTACTGCAAATGGAGGATTTGTCAAACATCCGTCCTATGATATGCAGTTTTCTATTAAATCTTATGAATTCAAAGCGCCGGACGACACCAAGTCGGTCAGACGTTATCTTGCATCCGGTGCCATCAAAGGCATTGGTGAAAAAATGGCTGAGAGGATTGTAAAAGAGTTCGGGGATGACACCTTCCGCATTATGGAAGAAGAACCGGAACGTCTTGCGGAGATTAAAGGCATCAGTCTTACAAAAGCGATGGATATCGCAGCTCAGCTTGTCGATAAACGCGACATGCGTAAAGCCATGATGTTTTTACAGGACTATGGCATCAGCATGGGAATTGCGGGTAAAATTTATTCCAGATACGGACAGGAAATATATACAATTATTAAGCAGAATCCTTACAGACTTGCAGACGATATTGACGGCATCGGATTTAAAACGGCTGATGAAATTGCGGCAAAGGCCGGCATTAAAGTAGATTCGGATTTCAGAATCCGCAGTGGGATTTTGTATGTATTGACACAGGCGGCAGGACAGGGACACATCTATCTGCCGTGGACAGAATTAGAGCAGGGGGTTACAGCGCTGCTGTTAATAGATATTCGTGATATGGAGCGCCATATCATGGATATGGCAATTGATAAAAAAATTGTTGTCCGTGAAAATGCGTCTGGCGAAAAGTGCATTTATGCTTCGATGTATTATTATATGGAGGCTTCTATTGCCAAGCATTTGATCGAACTGAATATCCCGTATTCGCAGGATGAAGCGGAAATCGGCCAGAGAATCGCGCAAATCGAAGAAAAAAACGACATAATTCTTGATGATATCCAGAAACAGGCGGTTCATAAGGCTGTTTTAAATGGATTGATGGTTATTACGGGCGGACCGGGAACGGGAAAGACAACAACTATTAATACCATTATTAAATATTTTGAAATGGAAGGTCTGGAAATCCGTCTGGCAGCGCCGACGGGCCGTGCGGCAAAGCGGATGGCAGAAACAAGCGGATATGAAGCGCAGACAATTCACAGACTGCTTGAAATCTGCGGCAGTGCATCCGATTCACAGAACACAGGCATGCATTTTGAAAGAAATGAAGACAATCCGCTGGAAACAGATGTCATTATTGTAGATGAAATGTCCATGGTGGACGTATCTATTATGAACTCACTGCTAAAGGCAATAGCTGTCGGAACACGTCTGATTCTTGTGGGCGATGTGGACCAGTTACCGAGTGTCGGACCGGGAAATGTGTTAAAGGATATTATCCATTCGGGCTGCTTTGAAGTCGTGAAGCTGGAAAAGATTTTCAGACAGGCGGCAGAGAGCGAAATCATCATGAATGCGCATAAGATTAATAAAGGCGAACCGGTGACACTCAACAAATACAGCAAAGACTTTTTGTTTGTCAAACGGAACAATCCCGATGCCATTATTGCGGCGATGTGTACACTGATTAAAGAAAAACTGCCGGATTATGTCCACGCGGACCGCAAAGACATACAGATACTGACACCGACGAGAAAATCCGCAGTCGGCGCACAGCGGTTAAACCGGATTATGCAGCAGTACTTAAATCCGCCGTCCGCAGACAAAATGGAAAAAGAAGTCGGGGATACCATTTACCGCGTGGGCGATAAGGTCATGCAGATAAAAAACAACTACCAGCTGGAGTGGGAGCGTAAGAGCCGCTACGGCGTTACCTATGACCGCGGCAATGGCATTTTCAATGGGGACACCGGTGTGATAGAAGACATCAACTTCTTTTCGGAACAGATGCTGGTGCGGTTTGAAGACGACCGTTTTGTATACTATGATTTTACACAGTTGGATGAACTGGAGCTGGCATATGCGATTACAATTCACAAATCGCAGGGCAGTGAATATCCGGCGGTGCTGATTCCGATGTTTCCGGGACCGCGTATGCTGATGAACCGCAATCTCTTATACACGGCAGTGACAAGGGCGAGAACCTGTGTCTGCATGGTAGGACTGGAAGACTGCTTTCATGAAATGGCGGCAAATGAATCGGAGCAGAAACGATATTCTTCACTGGACCTGCGGATTCAGGAAATGGATAATCTTTAAATCAAAGATTCCTCAGAAATGAATTCAGTTTGTGCATCATTTAGAATTGGAACGTTTGTGAAATAGAGGGGAAAATGAAACAGGGAAAAAACAAGCGGAATAACACGCAGAACTTAAAAGAATATATACAGCAGCTTGCACAGACCGGCATCAAAGAACTGACGGATATAGTGTTTCCGCCGGCGTGTCCGGTCTGCGGCGGGGTTCTGGGGTTTGAAAAGGGCAGACGAAGACAAATCTGTCCGGATTGTGACAACAGACTTGAATATATCGGCGAACCGCGCTGCATGAAGTGCGGCAAACCGTTAAAAAAGACGGATACGCAGCAGTTTTGCTATGACTGTACGGTGAAACGCCATTTTTATGAACGCGGTGTGGCGGTCTTTGCCTATACGGACGGCATTAAACAGTCCATTTACCAATTCAAGTATCATGATAAAAGAGAATATGCGGCATTTTACGGCAGGCAGGCGGCGCAGCAGTGCGGTGCACTCATTGGAAAATGGGATATTGATCTTGTGCTTCCCGTACCGATGTATGCAGCCAAACAAAGAAAACGCGGATACAATCAGGCAGAACTGATTGCGCGCGAGCTTTCTAAAAATCTGAATCTGATCTGTGCTTCGGAAATCCTGGTCCGTACCAGAAAAACAACTCCAATGAAAGAATTAAATGATGAGGAAAGAAGAAAAAATGTAGAAAGGGCTTTCCTTGTAAAAGAAAATGTAGTAAAATATAAAAAAATTTTACTTGTTGATGATATTTATACAACAGGAGCAACGATAGACAGCTGCGCAAAAGTTTTATATGAAAAGGGCGCACAGAAAGTATATTTTTTATGTCTGTGTGCGGGGAAAGGATTTTAAGAAAATGCCGGGAACGGCAGAATGGGAGAATTGGTTATGGATGTTAGAAATTGTAGACAATGTGGGAAATTATATAATTATATAGGCGGCAGTTACCGTAATTTATGCCCGAGCTGTATTAAACAGCTGGAAGACAAGTTCGTGGAAATTAAGGAATATATCCGCGACAACAAAGTTGCAAGTATTTCAGAGATTTCAGATAAATTTGAAGTCAGCACCAAGCAGATTGAACAGTGGGTGCGTGAAGAACGTCTTTGCTTTGCGGATGATTCACCGATCGGACTGCAGTGTGAGTGCTGTGGTGCAACGATTAAGACAGGGCGTTACTGTGATAAGTGCAAAGGAACGATGGCAAACAAGCTGGATAATCTGTATAAGGCACCGGCAGCGGCACCAAGGACAGGCAGGGATCGTGACAATGCAAGAATGAGATTCCTTGATAAATAACAGATTCTATATTACAGAGCATAAAGAAAGAATTACTCAGGATATATACAGAATTCCGGGCGATTCTTTCTTTTTTTGTATTTAAAAATTGTAAAAACAGGTTAAGGAATATGCCGAAAGTACCGATAATATTTCTGAAACCATTTTAATGAGAATAGGAAAAGAGTTTAAACGGAAAGAGAGGCGGTCAGCAATGCGTGTAGAGGCATACAGTGCTGTGAACCGGATTTATCAGAGTGGGGCAGCTTCTTCTGCAAAGAAGGGAGGCAGTACTGCTTCATATAGTGATAAACTGGAAATTTCAAGAACAGCAAAGGATTATCAGACAGCAAAAGAGGCAGTAAGCCGGACATCGGAAGTAAGAGAAGACAAGGTTGCACAGATAAAAGCGGCAATGGAGGCAGGAACATATCGTGTGAGTGCGCAGGAAGTTGCCGGTAAGATGCTTGAGAATATTGCAACATTAACATTTTAAGGAGATTCTTTCATGGCAAGTTTAATTGATACACTTATTGATGTACTTGGACAGGAAGATGCAGAGTATAAAAAACTGCTGGAGTTATCCAATAACAAGACAAAGGCAATTGTCGGTGCGGATATTGAGCGGTTACAGGATATTCTGGTTCAGGAACAGGCACGTATTGATGCCATTAACAAACTGGAACAGCAGCGTATGGAAAATGTAGATGATATCTGCAATGTACTCAATTTAAGAAGAACAGACATTAAATTAGAAGATATTTTAGAAGTGCTAAAGAAGCAGCCTAAAGAGCATGATGCACTTGAGGCAGTTAATGCACAGCTTAAACAGACATTAAATGAGTTGATGAAAATCAACGAGAATAATAAATTACTGACAAAAGAATCACTGGATATGGTTGAGTTTGAACTTAACATTGCAAAAAATGCAGTGCTTACGCCACAGACAGGAAACTACAGTAAAAACGCTTATGACGAGGAGAGAATCCAGACCGTCAGCGGCTTTGATGCAAGACAGTAATATTTAATTTTATACTTTATACAGGTTTTCCCACGGAGGGGAGGACAGCCGGCTTAAGGATAAGCAGATGAGGGCAGAAATGGAGAAACAATGGCAAACGGAATGGGAAGTCTGTATATTGGCGTTTCCGGCCTGCACAGCGCGCAGACAGCTTTAAATACAACAGCACATAACCTCGCCAACATTAATACAGAGGGGTATACAAGACAGCAGATTACGTTTGAAGATATGACGTATCTGACTGTTGGTACGAGAAGTAATACAATTGATAAATACGGACTCGGTGTTTCCGTCAGTGAAATCCGCAGAATCCGCGATACGTTTATCGACAGAGCGTATCGGACAGAGAACGGCAGATTAGGTTACTATGAAAGCAACTTAAAAGCCGTAGAAGAAGTAGAAGATCTTTTTGGTGAAATGCAGGGTGTTACCTATCAGGACTGCTTGAAAAATTTATATTCCGCAGTGAATGAATTAAGCAAGAATCCTGAAAGCACCGTTGCACGATCCTCTTTAATTCAGTATACATCAGCATTTGTAAACAGATCCAATAAAATCTATGAGAGTTTAAAAGACTATCAGACAACGCTGAATACCGAAGTACAGAATTCCGTAAACCGGATTAATGAACTGGGGCAGACCATTTTTGCATTAAACAAGCAGATTCAGGGAATTGAATCCGGTTCGGGCGAATATGCCAACGATTTACGTGACCAGCGTGATAATGCACTCGATGAACTCAGTGGATATATTAAGATGTCTTATTATGAAGAAGCAAACGGACGTGTCATCGTCACATGCGAAGGCATTCCGTTTGTCAATGAGAATAATGTGACAGAGATGTCCACAAGAACCATGGACAGTAATTCGCTGCTGATTCCAACCTGGCCTTCCTTTGAAAAGGATGTATTTGACATTACACAGCCGATTTCAAATGGCAGTAAAAATGATATGGGTTCATTAAAAGGTGCAATTATTGCGCGGGGAAGTGTCAATGTCAAGGCTTCCGATGTACCGGTAAAGCCGGATGAGAGTGATTATGACCTGACAACGGCAGAAGGACAGGCAGCATACGATGCAGCCAATGCCGCATATCAGGAAAAGCAGGATTATTACAATACATACATTGAACCGTCTGCTATTTTAAGTGCGATGGCAGGGCTGGATAAGCTGGTAAACGGGATTGTGGAGTCTATCAATGACGTTTTATGTCCTGAAAAGGAAATTACGCTGGATGCACCGCTGACAGACAGTGAAGGCAATGAAATTGCCGCAGCGAAGTATACATATAACGCATCATCCAATGCAGTGCTGTATACAAGACACGGACAGGCAGTACAGGGAACGGACAATGGTGACGGAACATACAGTTACACATCGGAGGAAGCCCTTTTTACAGATGAAACACTGAAACAGAAAGAACAGGTAGATTCTTATGTATATTCTGTTTTGGATATGGATAAGACAGATTATGGTATGGACGATGATAAGACCATCGGTGAGGAACTGATTTCACGTACGAATACCAAGCGTTATATCGTGACAACCGATGCGAACGGTGGTACGATTTATGTCAGAAACAATCTGGATGTCAAGGGCAACCAGTCTTACTACACCATCGGCAGCCTTGAGATGAACGAGGAAGTTGCACAGAATGTCGGTAAGATTGCGCTGACAACAAAGCAGGGGAAAGAAGATTTTGACAAAGCACAGGAACTGGTGGATATGTGGGAGAACAAATTTGCTTCCTTAAATCCTGAGGTCTATGCAAAGTCAGATTTTAATACATATTATACAAATTTCATCAGTGAATACGCAACGATGGGTCGTGTGCTTGACAATTACGTGAGCAATCAGGAAACCATGGTAAACGGATATGATAACCAGCGTTTACAGTTGCAGGGTGTATCTTCTGATGAAGAACTTGAAAAGATGATTAAGTTCCAGCAGGCATACAATGCAGCATCACGGTATATTAATGTTGTCAGCGATATGTTAGAAAGCTTAATCGTTTCACTTGGAAATGCATAAAATGAAGTTTAAACAGTTATCTGCAACGGGGCGAAAGCAGATAACCATGGCAGCGGATGCTGCCCGGTAATAAAACCGCCCGGAAATGAGGAAAATATGGCATCAACATTTTTTGGATTAACAATATCATACAGCGGTCTGCAGGCAGCATCCACATCGCTGAATGTTACGGGACATAATGTATCCAATATTAATACAAAGGGATATTCAAAACAGCAGGCATCCACAGAAGCAGCACAGGCATTACGTACGTTCTCAACCTACGGTATGCTCGGTGCCGGTGTTAAAGTAACAGGTGTCAGCCAGCTGCGTGACAGCTATTACGATGAAAAATACCGTAACAATCAGGCAAATTACGGTGAATATGAAGCAAAAGAAAATTATATGGATCAGATTGAAGATTTCTTTGATGAATGGAATCTGAACGGTTACTGTAAGGAATATCAGAAGTTCTTTACATCGGTAGAAGAAGTTATTAAAGCACCGGGCGAGGCTTCGACAAAGAATCAGCTGATTAACAATGCAGCCAGCATGGCACAGTATTTTAATACATTGTCTACGAATCTTAGAAAGATTCAGGAAGATGCAAATAACGAAATCAAGGATGCGGTAGAGCAGATTAATTCCTATGCACAAAACATCGCTTCTTTAAACAGACAGATTAATCAGATTGAAGCCAACTACGGCGATGCAAATGATTTAAGAGATAAGAGAAATGCGCTGATTGATGATCTGGCACAGATTGTCAATGTCAGCATCAATGAAGAAGACATCGGAAACGGTCTGACAGATTTCAGGGTATCCATTAACGGACAGACACTGGTTGCAGGATACGATTACAATAAGCTTTATACAGAAGCCAGAGCAGATAAGAGAAATGCTTCCGATGCTGCCGCTTTATATGATGTAAAGTGGGAGAGCGGACAAAACTTCAATCTTTACAGCCCGTCTCTTGGCGGACAGATGAAGGCACTGGTAGATATCCGTGACGGCTGTAATGGTGAGTTTGAACAGTACAAAGTAGATGAGAACGGCGATTACATTCTGGATTCAGACGGTAACAAAGTATTGGAATCTGTATTAAGAAATGAACAGAATACAGATTTTAAGGGGATTCCGTATTACCAGTCCCAGTTAAACCAGTTCATTTCCACATTGTCGGAATCGGTTAATAACGTTTTAAAGAGTGGTCTGACATCAGACGGAACACAGCACGGCATTTCATTGTTTGTAACACAGACAAACACAGATACGATGACGGCTTTAAACATTACAGTCAACCCAGAACTGGTTAAAGATGCCGATAAGCTTGCAACAAGAAGTTCTGCGGCGACCGGACAGGCAGAAGCGGATATTATGGAACAGTTAAGAAAGCTTCAGAGCGAAAAGATTTTTGACGGTGGTACAGGCGCTTACTTCCTTGAAAGTATGGTCAGTGATATGTCCATTGATTCAAGCAATGCAACGAATATGTTAGATAATTACAACAACCTGCGCACAACAATTCAGAATCAGCGCTTATCAATCATGGGTGTTGATACCGATGAAGAAGCGATGGATATGATGAAATTCCAGCAGGCATATAACTTAAATTCAAAGATGATGTCTGTCATGAACGAAATTTATGACAAGCTGATTAATGGAACAGGACTATAAGTTTTAATGATTAGGTTTCATTCCGGATTGGAGAAGATATGAGAATTACAAATCAGATGATGATTAACAGCAGTATGGCAAATATCCAGGTGAATAAAAAACAGGTTAATACACTGGATACCCAGCTGTCTACACAAAAAAAGATTAATAAGCCGTCAGAAGACCCGATTATTGCCATTCGTGCGTTACGTCTTCGTGCCAGCTTAAATGAAGTAACACAGTATTTAAAGAAAAATATCCCAGATGCACAGCAGTGGCTTTCAACAACACAGGGCGCGCTGACACAGGGCGAATCTGTTATTAATAAGCTGTATGAATACTGCAATCAGGGTTCATCCGATTCTTATGCATCAGAACAGAGAAATACGATTGCAGAAAGCTTAAAGGCTTTAAAAAAGACTTTCTACGATGAAGGAAATGTAGATTACGCCGGACGTTACGTATTTACCGGTTATAAGACTGATACGACACTGACCTATCAGTCCGATGCACTGGCAGCTGAAGCAGATTATACGATTACACAGAAGTTTGGCAGAGATGATATTTCAAGCAAGACCGTCTATACCAATGCGTACAGCAATGCAGATATTTTAAATCTCAATGTATCTTACGATACAGATGGCAATGCTGTGATGCCAAATGTGGAAAGTGTCTACAGACTGCGCCTTGGCTATTCAGATGTGAAAAACACCGGATATAGCTTAAGCTATAACAATACAGATATCAGCTTTGCCGCAGATGGCACGGCAACCGTTACAACGTATCAGTTAGATGGCAATGGTAACAAGCAGCTGGACGCAGACGGCAACCCGATTACAACGACAACAACGGTCAATCCGGATGCCAACGGACAGTACAGCATTACAGATTCTACCGGTACTGCACTGACATTTACAAATACAACGGATAAAAACTACATTCCGGGTGATGATGAAATTGCCTTTAATGCGACAACAGGCGAAGTGCTGCTGGGTGAAAATGTTTATAAGCAGGTTTACACCTCAGACAGCTTTTCATTTACGTATCAGAAGAATAACTTCGTTAAAGATGATTTGAATCCTACCATGTACTATGACTGTGTGGATAATAAGACAGGAATCGTCTATGATAAGGTAAGAGAAGATGTAGAATATAACATCAACTATGCACAGAAGATTAAGATTAATACAGAGGCCAACGAAGCATTCGATATCAACCTCGGAAGAGATATTGATGATCTTGTGACATCCGTTCAGAATGTACTCGATTTAGAAAGCCAGATCTCACAGGTTGAGGGCATGTTAAAGGAAAGTCAGTACAGCGATGAGGATTCACAGAAAAAGTTAAATTCTATGCTGAATGGCTTAAATAAGCAGAAGACACTGGCAGAAGATGAAATGACAAAGGCATTTGAAAGCGGCATTTCACAGATGCAGGGCTATAAGCAGACGATTTCCCTTGCCAATGCAGATGTCGGTAACAGACTGACAAGACTGGAGCTGACACAGGGAAGACTTACAGAACAGTTTACCAATGTCACAGAAAGCAAGTCTGCCAATGAAGATATTGATCTGGAAGATGTTGTTGTAAGCTATACATCAGCCCAGCTGGTATACAACGCATCTCTTCAGGCTGCAAGTAAAGTTGTACAGCAGACATTGTTAGATTTCTTAGGATAAAAATAAAAGCAAAATAAAAGACTGCTTGTGAGAATGTGCGCAGGCAGTCTTTATTAGAAAATGGAGAAATGCAAAAAATATGCTTGATAGCATATGTTTCACACGGCTATTTGTTTCTGAGCGAAAACAAATAGCCATTATGGCAGATGAGAAATCGCCTACGCGAATTTCTCATCGCCTCTTCGCAACAAGTCGCTCAGGAATGGAGTAAAATATGCAGATTAATACAAAATGGTTTGGCACAGTGGAAATTGATGCTGCCAAAGTGATTACATTTGAAAAAGGGCTGATTGGGTTTGAGGACTGCAGCCGGTTTGCAATTGTATATGAAACAGAAGATAAGAAAGAAAAACCAATTATGTGGCTGCAGTCGTTAGATGAGCAGGCACTGGCACTGCCGATTATTAAGCCGGAATATATTGTGGATGAATATGCACCGGATGTTGAAGATGAACTTGTTTATAAGCTGGGAGAAAATGTAAAAAGTGATGATCTGATGATATTTGTTACGATGACAGTACCGTCTGATCTTACAAAGATGACCTGTAATTTAAAAGCGCCGATTATTATTAATACGGCGACGATGAAAGCAGTTCAGGCAGTTGCAGCCAATGAAGACTATGTTGTTCGCTTTCCGGTTTATAATCTTTTAAAAGAAAGAAAAGAAAAGGCGGGTGAGTAGAAATGCTGGCGTTATCGCGGAAAAAAGACGAAGCAATCATTATTAATGATAATATTGAAGTGAAAATTCTTGAAATCAAGGGCGACCAGATTAAAATCGGTGTTTCTGCACCGAAGTCCGTTCCAATCTACCGGAAAGAAGTCTTTACACAGATACAGGAAGCCAATAAAGAGGCATCAGAGTCTGTAGATATGGAAAAATTAAAGAAGTTATTCTAAAGATTCAGGTGCAAAAAACCGATAATACTAATAAGAAATGAGATAAACTGCGGTTACTGCGCAGTTTAAAAGCGGTGAAAAAGGATATTCACTGGGGAACAAGGAAACAAAGTATGCGTTATCACACGGAGGTGGATAAAAGTGGGATTAGAATCAATTAACAAAGCATCGGCAGCAACACAGAGTGTGCAGACGACAGCACCCGTAACGACAAATGTCCAGGCAGCAGGCAGCAGCGCACAGACAGCAGATTATACAGCGGCACAGGCAGTACAGCTTTCGTTTGGACAGGACAGTACATCTCCTGAAAGTCAGGAAAGCAAAGCAACCCTTGCAGATGTCAAAGACATCAGCAAAGTCTTAAACAGCAATACGGTTGCGGAGTTTGGTGTGTATGAGCCGATGAACCGGATCACCATTAAGATTAAAGACAAGGAAACAGGAGAAGTATTAAAAGAGATTCCTTCTGAGAAAATGCTTAAAATGTTTACAAAGGCCTGCGAACTGGCAGGGCTTCTTGTCGATGAAAAGATGTAGTAAATACAGGTACAAAACATACAGACATATAGAAAGGGGTAGATGATATGCCAATTCGTTTATCAGGTATGCAGTCCGGTCTGGATACGGAAGCATTAGTATCCGCACTGGTCATGGGTTACCGTACTAAAAAAGAAGATTATGAAAAAGCACAGACAAAGCTTTCATGGAAGCAGGATAAGTGGAAGAGTATCAATACAAAGATTACGAACTTTTACACGGGTACGCTTGCAAGCAATAAGCTGACAAGTGCGTATAATTTAAAGAAAGCAACGATTAATAATTCATCTTATGCAACCGTATCCGCTTCTACATCTGCGGTCAGCGGAACACAGACCTTAAAGGTGACACAGCTGGCATCTACCGGCTATCTGACAGGTGGAAAGATTAGTGGAAGCGGCAGTACGAAGCTGACAGGCAGCAGCAAACTCAGTGAAGTGGACGGAATGGGTTCTGTTGCAGATGGCGCCAGCATTTCTGTGACAGCAGATGGAAAGACATCAACGATTGATTTGTCTTCTGATATGACAATCAGCCAGTTTGTTGTTAAATTAAAAAATGCTGGACTGACGGCAAGTTTTGATGAGAATAATCAGCGGTTCTTTATCAGCTCGAAGTCGTCCGGTGCGGATAACGATTTTTCAATGACGGCTGCCAACAGCAATGGTAAGAATGCTTTGGGGGCATTAAAGCTTCAGGCAACAACAGCCGATACAGTTGCAAAGGATATTGCAAAATATCAGACAATTGCAGGCACGGATAAGAATACTTACATTGCTGATACAGCTAAGAGCAATTATGATGCAACAATTGAACAGTATAATACAGCAATTGAGAAGTTAAAGACATCGAATGCAGAACTGGAAGAAAAGAATAAAAAACTTGCATACCAGAAGCAGTATGTGGACAGCTTTATTGAAAAGGCAAATTATACAGGCACAGGTGATGGAATTTATAATCCGACGACACTTGATGAGGCCAGAAAGTATTTGTCTGACAGAGAGTCAGAGTTAGAAGCTAAAAAAACAGATGGAACCATTACGGATGATGAAAAGTTAGAATTGGAAGCAGTAAAGACTGTTTCAAAAACAGTGAGTGATGATACACTTGTATTTACAAGAACACAGAAGACAGATGACGATGGCAATGTGTCATATACAAGTGATGTGGATTCATTGCTTACAAGTACAGAAGCTTCTATTACATCAAATAACGAAACAATTGCGGCGAATAATACATCAATCAATCAGTATTATACGGAAGCGGGCGTAGACAGCACCAATGCAGCACAGGTAGACAGCACCAACGGAAAGATTCTGCTAAGCTACAGTGATGCAATCACAGGCAGCAATTCACTGGCAACAGGCTATCAGGCAGCAGCTACCACGCAGTATGAGTATGCTGTGAGCATGGTAGAAGCCTACAATGCATATACAGCAGGTACAGCTACAGATTCTCAGAAAGAATTGCTCGGACTGTCCACCTCGTCATCAACAGATACAACATCAGCAGTCCGTATTGCCGGAAGCAATGCACAGATTGAACTTAATGGTGCAGTATTTGAAAATACGACCAATAACTTCTCAATCAATGGTTTAACGATTCAGGCAACAGCACTGACAGGCAACGAAGCGGTAACGATTACGACAGACACAGATGTCGATGGTATCTATGATACGATTAAAGATATGCTCTCAGAGTATAATGAACTGATTAAGACGTTAGATACTGCTTATAATGCGGAAAGTGCAAAGGGCTATGAACCATTGACAGATGATGAAAAAGAGTCCATGTCTGATGATGAGGTCGAAAAGTGGGAAACAAAGATTAAGGATTCCCTGCTTCGTAATGATGGAACATTAAGCAGCGTGGTTTCTTCTATGAAAAATTCAATGCTTGCAGGAATTACAATTGATGGAAAAACTTATAATCTTTCGGATTTTGGTATTTCTACAGGAAGTTACTTCTCAACATCAACAAATGAAAAGGGTGTATATCACATTGATGGTGATGAAGACGATTCAACATCAAAAGGTAATACAGATAAATTAAAAGCCGCCATTGCCAATGATTCGGATACGGTCATTAAATTCTTTTCACAGCTGGCAAATAACCTGTACAGTACACTGAACAAAAAGCTGGGAACATCAAACAGCATGAGCAGTTATATGTCCATTTACAATGACAAGGAGATGGCAACACAGTATTCAGAATATAAGACGAAGATTTCAGACCAGGAAACAAAGATTTCAACATGGGAAGATTATTATTATAAGAAGTTTTCAAGAATGGAATCTGCACTGGCTTCATTAAATTCACAGGCATCTTCTATTTCTGGATTATTTGGCTGATAAATACAGCATGCAGGAGGAAAAATCGTGGCAGTAAATAATGCATATGCACAATACAGTAACAATAAAGTCCTCACCGCATCCCCGGCAGAACTGACATTGCTCCTTTACGAAGGGGCAATTAAGTTCTGCAATATTGCGATGATGGGGATTGAAGAAAAAAATATCCAAAAGACACATGATAACATCAAAAAGGCACAGGCGATTATTGAGGAATTACAGGCAACATTAAATCATTCATATAAAGTTGCAGAAGACTTTGATAATGTATACCGTTATATTTATAGTCTGCTTACAGATGCCAATATCCATAAGGATAAAGAAACGTTAGAGAAGGCTTTAAATGAAATCCGCGGTATGCGGGATACATGGAAACAGGTTATGAAAAGCGCAAAAAGTGTGTAACTCATTGAATGTGGAAGTATGTACACGAAAAATGAGGAGCAGATATGGATACAGAAAATTATCTTCAGATTATGATTGACAGTCTGGTTCAAAAAGAAGAATTGCTAAAGCAGATTGTAGATTATAATGAAAAACAGCAGGCAATTATTACGGCAGCAGAATTTGATGATCAGGCTTTTGAGCAGAATTTAAGCGATAAAGGCGAACTGGTAGAAAAAATTCTTAAGCTAGATGAGGGCTTTAATTCCGTCTTTAACCGTGTAAAAGACGAAGTACAGCACAATAAAGCAAAGTTTAAGCAGCCATTACAGCGGTTAAAAGAGCTGGTGTCGGCGGTTACGGACTTGGGTGTCCGGATACAGGCACAGGAGCTGCGCAATAAACAGCTGGTCGAAAAGCGGTTTGCACAGATGCGCAAGGAATTAAGTAATGCCAAGCGTACAACCAGCAAGGCGAATGCGTATTATAAGAATGCCAACAAGCTGAATAATTACGAATCGCATTTTTTAGATCAAAAAAAATAAAAAAAGTTTATATTCGGGCTAAAGTATTCTAAAATACACCCGATATAATAAATGTAAGTAATCAAGAAGGTTACTAAAAATAATAACGGCGGCATGGAAGCCGCTACATATTCAAGGAGGGAGAATATTAGTACTTCATTGCACAATTTGTCAGCAGCCAACACTAACAGACAGTTAGGTATCACAACAAACGGACTTCAGAAGTCTACAGAAAAGTTATCATCAGGTTACAAGATTAACCGTGCAGCAGATGATGCAGCTGGTCTTTCAATCTCAGAAAAGATGAGAAACCAGATCAGAGGTCTTAACAAGGCATCTGACAATGCTCAGGATGGTATCTCTTTAGTACAGACAGCTGAAGGTGCTTTAAATGAAGTACATTCTATGCTTCAGAGAATGAGCGAACTTGCAGTTCAGGCTGCTAACGATACTAACCAGACAGTTGATAAGAATGCTCTTGAAGCAGAAGTTACTCAGTTACAGACTGAAATCAAGAGAGTTGGTTCTACAACTCAGTTCAATAAGATGAACATCTTAGATGGTACTTTTACTGCCAAGAACCTTCAGGTTGGTGCAAATGCTAATCAGACAATCAGTGTTTCAATCTCAGCTTTAGCAGGTGTAACAAGCGAAGCATTAGCAACTCATGTAAGTGGTGCAGCAGCTCAGAGTGCTATTACATCAATTCAGTCATCTATCACAAAGTTATCTACACTTCGTTCTAAGTTAGGTGCTATTCAGAACAGACTGGAACATACTGTTGCTAACCTTGATAACATCAGCGAAAATACTCAGTCAGCAGAATCACGTATCAGAGATACAGATATGGCTGAAGAGATGGTTCAGTACTCAAAGAACAACATCTTACAGCAGGCTGGTCAGTCTATGCTTGCACAGGCAAATCAGGCAAATCAGGGTGTTCTTTCATTACTTCAGTAATTGTAAGTATTTGTGCGATCATAAGAAAAGAGAGTCAGCGTTTGCTGGCTCTTTTTTCAATTTATAAACTATAAAGAGGGATAAGTATGGAGTTACAGACAGTATATAATGAATTGTTAGAAAGCGCAGTGGAGTTGTACCATAATGAAGAAAAAGGATTGCAGCATTTTTATACGGTAATTCAACCATTGGAAAAAATTATAGAAGAATTGGCATCGATTATAGGAGAAGAATTATCAGAACATATAACTAGTCTGTATGATGCAGTACGTAATCAGGATAAACTGGCACTGGCAGATATGATATATTATGAGTGGTGTGACTGGATAGAACAGTTGGCAGAATTAAAAGGGGAGCAGTTTAAAAAGCAAACACGTGCAGTCCGGAAGAATGAGAACGAGTCTATAGAAGATGCGTGCGCTAATTATGAAAAAAATGTATATAATTTAAAAAAAATGCATCTGGATATATATGACGATTTGATTGAAGCCAGTAAAACTTTTAATGCACAGGATGAAGATATTATTGTGGATTTGAGTGGTAATATAGCAGTAAAATCAGAGGAAGGATATTGGTGGGGGCTGAATAGCTTTTATAATCGCAGTCATGCTGTAAAGTTGGGAATAGAGCCATTACTTGCTAAAGGTTCTATTAGTATTCTTTTTATTATGGGCATGGGAAATTTGGATTACATTAAAGAAATTATTAAAAAATTATCTGGTGATACGATAGTATTTATTTATGAGCCGGATAAACGTATATTTACAGCGAATATGTATTATAATGATTTTACAGAAATTTGTACTAGAAAAAACACTTATTTTTTTGTGGAAGGGATTAATGAAAGTAAAATTGCTAATTTTGTCATGCTTTTTTGCAATAATATGACAGTGAAATATGCTATAACATTTATTTCACCGGGATATAAAATTTTATATAAAAAACAGTTGGAGAATATTGCAGAAATAATTCAGGCGGAAATGTTAAGAGCAATAACGGTGGATAATACAATAAAGGATCGCTACAATATTATTAATTATAACAGAATTATGAATATACCGTTTATTTTAAAAGGTATTTCGTTAAGCGGATTAAAACAGGCATTTTTAAGTTATATAAATATGGAAAAAGTACCGGCAATTGTAGTGGCAGCAGGACCTTCTTTGGATCAAAACATAAATATAATAGAAAAAGCAAAGGGAAAAGCGTTTATTATTGCAGTGGATTCTGCAATACGATTGTTAGAAGCAAACGGTATTGAACCAGATGCGTTTGTAACCATTGATCCTATTAAACCAAAGGTGCTTTTTGAAAATCAACTGGCGCAAAAAACACCGGTATTCTATTGTACGCATAGTTCAGAGGAAGATTTGCAATTGTTACATGGAATGAAAATTTTTTGCAGAACGGATGAATTTATTTTAGAAGAAATTAAGCAAAATGAAGAAGAAATCAACGCGGGTGGTAATGTAGCAAGTACAGCTTATAGTATAGCGGAATATCTTGGATTCAAAACAATTATTGCAATTGGTCTGGATTTGGCATTTAAGGAAAATAAAAAACATGCATCAATAGTGTATAATGATGGTGGTGTAACACAAAAAGAGGAGGAAGCGGGAAAATATACATATGTTAAGGGACAGAATGGTGAAATGCTGCGCACATATCATAATTTTATGATTTATAAAGAATGGTTTGAAAGTCAGATTAAGGAATCGGGTATACAATTTATCAATGCAACAGAAGGTGGAGCATATTTAGAAGGGGCAGAGTATATGACTTTTGAACGTGCGGTAGAGCAGTTCTGTACGCAAAAAATTGATATTGATTCTATTATTAAAAATTGCCCTAAAACATTTTCAGAAGATGTTTACAGCAATATACCGCGATATCTTGAGAAACTTGAACAGGAATGTAATGAAGCTAAAAGTGGTTTTTGGAATTGTAAAAAATTATATGAATCATTGATAAAATGTAAAGATACAAAAAAAATGCAGAATACATTACATAAAATTGACAAAATTAACATTCATATGAATCAGCTGACTATAGCACCGATTATTAATGATTATTCTTCAAAAGAAGTTGACAATGAACTGGAGCAGTTGTATGGAGAACGAAAGGATGATAATTTATATCAGCAGGTTATGTCAGTTGCCAGGGATGGAATAAGGGTGTCTGAGATTTTCTTGAAAAATGTGGACAAAACAAAAAAATTAATTCATGAGTGTATTATGAAAACAGCAGAAAAGTAAAGGTAGCGAACAATGTCGGATACAAGAAATGATATGAAATTATATACAGTATGTATTGAAATGGTGTGTGTGATAGATGAAATTCATGATGGAATTTGCAGTCAGAATGATTTTATAGTACAACAAAAATTGTCACAGGTATTAAAAATAATACAAAGTGAAGTTCAACAGATACTGTCGGTAAATAACGAAGAAGAACAGCAATTGTGGATGGATGTATTAGCACAATTATTGTCAGCACAGGAACAGGAAGATTACAGTCGTATTGATGATGCTGTATATAAACTAAAAAATATGATAATAGGTATTATTTTTAGATATCAACAGTGTGGCATACATGAACCGATAGAGGAAGAAAAGCTGGCAACAATTTCGGATGACTATATTTTGTTTGATTCGCAAATGGGAAAGTATGCTTTAAAAGTACATACAAAAACATGCGATCACCAATTGTGCAGTAGTTATGATCCTTATGAAGAAGGAATGCAGATTGCCCGTACAGCATATCAGCAGGCTGTAAAAACAGATATTTACGGAATTAAACAATTACATATTGTAGGTCTTGGACTGGGGTATCATGTGCTTGCACTTTCAAAGTATGCGGATATATCGGATATTTTTGTTTATGAAACAGATAGAAATATTATTCAGATTGCATTGACAGTTCAGCCCGAACTTAATGAAAATACAAAAGTGCATATTGTAGAAGATGAAAAACTAGAATGTTTTTCCAGGGTAATTGATAAAAATGAAAATATATTTATTTATAGGCCGGCAATTAAAACTATAAAAAATTTGCAATTGCGTAATATTCTTCAAAATTACTATATGAAGACAAGTGGGATGTATTATCAAAATGGAATATTAAGATACAATTTTAGCAGAAATGTTCAGCTGCAATCTTCAAATGTTGAAATTTTGAAAAAACATTTTACAGGAAATTGGTGTATATTAATTGCTGGTGGTCCATCGTTAGACGAACAGATTGAGGAATTGAGAAAAATTCAATGCTCAAAGGCACCGGTTATTTTAATAGCGGTTGGTACAGTTTTAAAAAAACTTATTCATAATCAAATTTATCCGGATTATGTGGTTATTACAGATGCAAAGGAAGGTATGATTCGACAGATACAGGATATAGATACGAAAAAATGTAAAACAAACCTTTTATATTTGTCAACGGCTGCATGGGAAGTTTCATATGCGTGGAAAGGTGAAAAGTATATTATTTATCAAAAGGATTTTGAACCGGCCGAATCAATCGGAACACATCTGCTGGTGGAAACAGGCGGCTCTGTTTCCACGACAGCATTTGATTTATGCCTGCAATTTGACTGCAAAGGTATTATAGCAGTAGGATTAGATTTGGCATTTTATCAAAATCACAGTCATGCATCAGATACGGCAGGACAAAGAAATGTAACAGATACTGGAATATATGTAGAGTCGGTTACAGGCGAACAGATTATGACAAGTAGAAACCTTTTGTCCTATAAGGAGTGGATTGAATATAGAATACAGAAAAGAAGTGCTCAGGAACTAAAAATACGGCTGATAAATAGTTCAAAAGGCGCGCTTATTTCAGGAATGGAAAATATATCCTTGTCTGAAATACTAGGACAGATTATTAAAGAATGATATGATTACAGCCGATATATAACATAGGGTTGTATGAAACAACTATAAGATGCAGGGAGGCAGACAGATGTTAAATAACAAGACAATTCTTATTACAGGTGGTACAGGTTCTTTTGGTAATGCGTTTACAGAGTATGTGTTAGAGCATTACAATCCGAAAAAGATTATCATATATTCCAGAGATGAATACAAACAGTTTATAATGTCAAACAGATTGAAAAAATATAGTTCAAAGCTGAGATTCTTTATTGGTGATGTACGGGATAAAGAGCGGTTATACAGAGCATTTGACGGTGTGGATTATGTGGTTCATGCGGCAGCTTTAAAGCAGGTGCCGGCATGTGAATATAATCCGATGGAAGCTGTTAAGACGAATATTGACGGTGCGATGAATATTGTTGATGCAGCGCTGGATTGCGGTGTTAAGAGAGTGGTTGCACTGTCTACGGATAAAGCGGTAAATCCGATTAATCTTTATGGCGGTACAAAACTGGTATCTGATAAATTATTTATTGCAGCAAATGCTTATGCAGGAAGCAAAGATGTATGTTTTTCAATTGTGCGTTATGGTAATGTGGCAGGAAGCAGAGGTTCTGTTATTCCGTTCTTTAGAAATATTGTGGAAAATGGTGGAACAGAACTTCCGATTACTGATTACCGTATGACAAGATTCTGGATTAGTCTTGAGGAAGGCGTTCAGCTGGTTATTAAGGCGTTAAGTGAGGCAAAAGGCGGAGAAACATTTATTTCAAAGATTCCGTCCTTTAAAATTACGGATCTTGCGCAGGCTATTTTACCGGGGTGTAAAATGCCGGAAGTCGGTATCCGTGAAGGCGAAAAGCTGCATGAGGTTATGGTGACAAGAGAAGATTCTATGAATACATACGAATATGAGAAGCATTTCATCGTATATCCACATATGGACTGGTGGGACGAATCAAAGATTCAGCCGGGTGGAAAGAAGATTGAACAGGGATTTGAATACAGTTCAGGGACCAATACAGAGTGGCTGTCAGTGGAACAGATTTCAGAATTGTTGAAGAATGTCGAAGGGCATGAATAATATTAAATAAAATAAAGAGAGAAGCGTGAAGTGTTATGTTTATACCATATGGAAGACAGAGTATTAATGAACAGGATATAGAGGCTGTAGTAAATGTCTTGAAATCAGATTATTTAACGACAGGTCCTAAAATTGCAGAGTTTGAACGAAAAGTTGCGGATTATACAGGTGCAAAGTATGCAGTAGCAATTGCCAATGGAACAGCAGCACTTCATGCAGCATGTTATGCGGCAGGAATTGGTGAAGGCGATGAAGTCATTACAACACCGATTACATTTGCAGCATCTTCCAATTGCGTATTGTATTGTGGCGGCACACCGGTTTTTGCGGATATTAACCCGGAAACTTACAATATTTCTCCGGAAGATATTGAGCGAAAAATAACACCGAAGACAAAGGCAATCATTGCAGTCCATTTTACGGGGCAGCCATGTGAAATGGAACAGATTCACGTAATTGCACATAAGTATAACCTGATAGTTATTGAAGATGGTGCACACGCATTGGGTGCTGAGTATCAGGGAAAGCGTGTTGGCACTTTATCAGATATGACGACTTTCAGCTTTCATCCGGTAAAACATATAACAACGGGGGAAGGCGGCATGATTCTGACAGACAATCCAGAACTCTATCAGCGGTTAAAGCTTTTCCGTACTCATGGAATTACAAGAGAAGAAGAACTGCTCACAAAAAATGACGGACCGTGGTATTATGAACAGTTGGATTTGGGGTATAACTACCGCATTACAGATATTCAGTGTGCTCTTGGAGTATCACAGATGGACAGACTGCCGGAATTTTTAGAAAAAAGAAAGCAGATTGCAAAACGGTATAATGAAGCATTTGCTGCCAATGAGCAGATACAGCTGCCATATCAGAAAGAAGGCTGTGATAATGCATGGCATTTGTATGTGATACGGATAAAAAATGGAAAAAGAAAAGAGATTTTTGAAAAACTAAGAGCAGCCGGGATTGGTGTCAATGTACATTACATTCCGGTATATCAGCATCCATATTACAGGACACACGGATATGCAGAAGTTACCTGCCCGAATGCAGAGGAATATTATAAAGAATGTATCAGCCTTCCGATGTATCCGGATTTAAAAGAAGAAGAACAGGAATACGTGATAGAAAAAGTGTTGGAATATATTAGGTAATTAGTTTAAGCGATTTGGGAGATGATGGAAGTGAATAAAGAAATACAAATAGGAAAGCATACTATATCAAAAAATAGTCCGACATATATAGTAGCAGAAATGTCGGCAAATCATAATATGGACTTTAATAGGGCAAAGGCAATTATTGAAGCGGCAAAAAAATCTGGTGCAGATGCAATTAAAATTCAAACATATACACCAGACACAATTACGATTGATAGTGATATGCCTGCATTTAAAACAAAAGGAATATGGGAAGGAAGAACGCTTTATGAGTTATATGGAAAAGCGTATACACCATGGGAATGGCAGAAAGAATTGAGGGATTATGCAAATAAATTGGAATTGGACTTTTTTTCTTCCCCATTTGATCTTACTGCAGTGGATTTTTTAGAAAACTTAGAAGTGCCAGCATATAAGATTGCTTCTTTTGAAATTAATGATATCCCATTTATACGCAAAATAGCCAAAACCCGAAAACCTATTATAATTTCAACAGGTATAGCACGTTTAGAAGATATAGATTTAGCAGTAAGGACGTGCAGGGAAGAAGGTAATGATAAAGTGATTCTTTTGAAGTGCATTTCATCATATCCAGCACCATATGAAAATATGAATTTAAAAGTAATACCTAATATGGAACAGACATTTGATTGTATTTGTGGTTTATCTGATCATTCAATGGGAACGGAAATAGCAATTGCAGCAGTGAGCCTTGGGGCAAAGGTAATCGAAAAACATTTTACATTAAGCAGAAAAGATGGAGGAGAGGATTCTCAATTTTCAATGGAACCACATGAATTTAATCAAATGGTAATGCAGATTCGGAATGTCGAAAAAGCATTGGGAAGGGTTACATATGATTTAAATAAAGAACAGAAAGAGAGTCGTATTTATTCACGTTCATTGTTTGTTGTTAAGGACGTAAAAAAAGGAGAAGTGTTTACAAAGGAAAATGTAAGGTCAATTAGGCCTGGAATTGGTATGCATACAAAATACTGGGAAGAAATTTTAGGAGAAAAGGCCAGATGTGATATAAAGAAAGGAACACCTATGGATTGGAAATACGTGGAATGATTGGATGAAAGTTATGAATAGTCTGGAAAAAGAGTTGTGTAAAGAGTATGGTAGAAAATACGGTATATATACAGGTAATGGAACGACAGCAATGTATTTAGCATTTTGTGCTTTAAATATGCAGAGTAAAAAAGTAATATTTCCTGCTATATCATGTACGAATCCTGTTAATGCTGCAATATATGCAGGATATGAAGTGAATTTTTGTGATGTTAATGAAGAAAATTTCACAATTGATATATATTATTTAGAAAAAATGTTGAAAAATGGCGGTTATGGAATCGTGGTTCCTACACATATATATGGACATTTATGTAATATGAGTGAAATTACTGAATTATGTAATCGCTATGGTGTAGTGGTATTGGAAGATGCTGCGCAAGCATCGCAATTATATGGCAATGATATATCCATTACAAGTTTTGGACATACAAAGATTTTTGAAACAGTTTTTGGCGGTGGAATAGTTTTTACTGAAGGCGCAGATATTTATAATACAATGTGTGATATAAAAGAAAAGTTACCACATAAACCTTTAAATGAAAATGTAATTTTCGATAATTATAGAACTGAATATTATAAAATTGTACATCAAAGCGATTCAGAAGAAGAAAAAAATGCTGAATTAAAAAAGTTACAATTAAAAAATTGTGGATTATTTATATACCATGACGAGAAAAATCCTCAAGTATTAATTGAATTACAAAACAAACAGAAAATTATTGATTTGAGGAAAAAGAAACAGCAATTATATATAGAATTGCTTAATAAAAAATATGTGGATATTCCACAGTATACAAATGAAAATGAAGTGTTATGGCGTTTTTCGTTTTTGTATAAAGGAAATAGGGAAAAACTTCTTCAAATTGTCAGAGAAAAGGGGATAGATATTAGTAGCTGGTATCCATCATTAGCTATGATATATAAAAATGAACATTTAAGAAATGCGGATAATGTTAGTAAACATATTGTTAATTTATGGTTATCACAAGAACATAGTGAGGAACAAATTATTCATGAAGTTGCTATAATTAATAAATGTATGGAGGAATCAATGAATGACAAGCAGTAAAGAATTATGGACAAATTTACATAAAGAGTCGAGGTATCGTCCAAAGTATCCATCGGAAACAGTTGTACAGTATGTATTTCGTAATTTTGAGCGTTGTGGCAGTGAAAAAGTGTTGGATTTGGGATGTGGTGCCGGAAGGCATATTTTTTTTATGGCTGCAGAAGGAATTATTCCGTATGGATTAGATTATTCCAGTGAAGAGGTAACATATACACAGAACATGTTACAGGAACAGGGAATTGGAAAATATAGTTCCAATATTAAAGAAGGTTCTATGACAGAAATACCTTTTGAAAACGAAATGTTCGATGGAATTATATGTTATGGGGCATTATATTATTTATGTTATAAAGATATTGAGCGTACAATATGTGAAATGGAGAGGGTGTTAAAACCAGGAGGAAAGTTTATGTGTGTTGTGCGTTCAACAGATGATTATCGCTGTCAAGAAGAAAATTGTAAAGAAACTGAAGAACCTAATACATTTTATATTGAAGTGGAAGACAAAAGTAAATGCGCACATAGTGAAAATGGAATGATTTTACATTTCTTTACGGAGCAGGAAATCACAACGTTGTTTAAGAATTTTGTAGAAATAAGTATTGATAAGATTACCGAATCACATAATAATGGGAAATTTAGTGATAGTAATTATATAATAATGGGAAAGAAGGCTATATAGATATGATAGTTTTAAGTGGACATCAGCCCAATTATCTTCCGTATCCGGGCTTAATAGGGAAAATATTACATTCTGATAAGTTTATCTATGTAAGTAATGTGCAATTGGAAAAAAAAAGCTGGCAAAATAGAAATCGAATTAAGGGTGCAAATGGAGAGATAATGTTATCGGTTCCAGTATTGACAAAAGGAAAATTTAATCAAACAATAAAGGATACACAGATAAATAATGAATTCGATTGGGAAAAGAAACATTTTCAAGCGATAAATTTAAGTTATAAGAAGTCCAAATACTATAATTATTATATAGATTTTTTTGATGATTTGTATAAAAAGGAATGGACATCATTAAATGATTTGGATATTTATATTACTAATTGGATATTAAACGAGTTAAAAATCAATACAAAAATATACTATGATACAGAGTATGATTTTATAGGAAAAAACAATGAATTATTGATAGAAATGACGAAAGCATTGGATTGTGATACATATCTTTCAAATAAAGGAAGTGAAAATTACGTAGATATTGATATGTTTGTAAAAAATGGATTGAATCATCAGTATTTAAATTACAAAGATGTGGAATATCATCAATGTTTTAAATCCCATCTACCGTATCTTTCAATTCTGGATATGCTTTTCAATTTGGGGAGTGAACAGACATATGATATTATTTCGGATAAAGCAAACTATGATTTTAGTGAATTAAATCAAAGATTAGGAGAATAAGAAATGAGTGATTTTATAATGAAACGTTCTCAAAACTACTTTTGGGAGAGAACGTTGGTAGAGATTGTAAAAAAGCCAGTGTTATTTTTGTGTAAAACACCGATAACCCCCAATATGATAACTTTTTTCAATCTTCTCGTAAATACAACTGCATGTTGTTATTTAGCGTATAAAAAGGAATATGTATTAACAGCAATATTTATTCAGCTTTATATGATGTTTGATGTAATGGACGGAAATCTAGCAAGAAATAAAAAAATGTGTTCAAATTTAGGGAAAAAATTGGATCAAATATCGGATTTTATATTTTTTACTATTTTTTATCTTATATTGGGATGGAATATGGATATTCCCTTTTGGTGGGCTGTTTGTGGTGTGATCACACAGCACATATATGGCTTAGTTGCAACATATTATATTGTACCCTATATTAGAAAAAATCAAAATTTCAAGAGAACACATTTAAAACAGTTCTTTTATGACCGAGGTGTGTTATTTGGAATGGATGCAACTTTGCAATGTTTATTAAGTACGATTTTATTATTAACACCATATAGAAATTATTTGTATTTTGTTAATATGTCTTTTTGGATATTGGATTTAATATATAGAATTTATGAAGTGCAGATACAAAAAAATAAATAATTTTAATGGAGAAAATAAAAATGATGGCTAGAAAAAAAATTGCTGTAATTACAGCAAGAGGAGGAAGCAAAAGAATTCCTAAAAAAAATATAAGAAGTTTTTGTGGAGTTCCAATTATTGCATATTCAATTAGGACAGCTTTAGAAAGTGAGCTGTTTGATGAAGTAATGGTATCGACAGATAGTGAGGAAATCGCTGAAATATCAAGAAAGTATGGTGCACATGTTCCGTTTATGAGAAGTGAAAAAAATTCAGATGACTATGCAACAACGGAAGATGTAGTTTTAGAAGTACTTGAAGAATACAGAAAATTAGGAAAATGCTATGATTATGTGTGCTGTATGTATCCAACAGCACCGTTTATTACATCAAATGAAATTTTAGAAGCAATGGAAAAAATGGAAAAATATAATCCAGCAGTAGTAATTCCGGTAGTCCCTTTTTCATATCCACCTCAAAGATGTTTTGTTATTGACAAGCAGGGGTATGCAAAATTTAAGTATCCACAGTATGTTCAGACACGTTCACAGGATTTAGAAAAACAGTATCATGATGCAGGACAGTTTTATGTTTATAATGTAAAAAAACTGATAGAGCAAAAAGGAATTATTGAAGAAAATTTTATGCCGATTATATTATCAGAATTGCAAGTTCAGGATATAGATACTGAAGATGACTGGAAAATAGCAGAGGTTAAATATAAAATGTTGGCAATGTAAAAAATATTGTACATATTTAAAGAGAAGGTGATTAATATTATATATTTTCGTACAGATGCGAATGATATAATTGCAACAGGTCATGTTATGAGATGTTTGACTGTGGCGAAGGAATTTACCCAAAATAATGAAGAAGTTTCTTTTATAGTATCAGATAAACAATCGGAAAAATTAATTATTAGTGAAGGATATCCGGTACATGTTTTAGATGTAGATTGGAAACATTTAGATGGTAATATAGAAGCTGCAATTTTAAAAAAATATATAAAAAAAAATGATATAATATTTATTGATACATATTCAGCGACAGAATGTTATATAAAAGAGATAAAAAAATTAGCAAAGATTATAATATTTGATGATTTATTTTGCGAGAAATATTCTGCGGATGTGATAATAAATTATAATTTATATTATAATTTATTTGATTATGAAGAAAGATACAAAAATACAAAAAATCAATTATTATTAGGAGGAAAGTACGTTCCGTTAAGAAAGCAGTTCCAATTAGAAAAAGTGGAACGTATGCAAGTAGATATAGAAAATAAGAAGACAATAAATGTATTGGTTATTTGTGGTGGCGGTGATTTGTATAATACAATGTTTCAAATAGTATCATACATTCAAAAAAATGATATTCTTTTGTTTAAGCGGTTTCAGTGGAAAATTGTTTGCGGGGCATATAATACGCATTTTAATATGATAAATGAATTTTCATCAAAATATGATAATGTTACATTGTATAAAAATATTAATAATATGGCAAAGGTACTTATGGAATGCGATATTTGTATATCGGCAGCTAGTACAGTGCTATATGAGTGTTGTGCAATGCAATTACCAACTATTTTTTATTGTGTGGCAGATAATCAAAAATATGATGCAGATGCATTTAAGGATATGATGATTTATGCGGGAGATTTTATAAATAATAAAAATCAAGTATTGATTGAAATATTGCAAAGTTTGAAAAGAATTGTTCATTGTAATCAAGAATATTATTCTATGATTAAAAAACTTGAAATGAGTGTGGATATAAATGGAACAGAAAATATAGTGCGTTCTATATTACATAAAGAAAAATAGAATATAAAGGGGGATATAAAATGACAAATGCAATTATTTTAGCTGCGGGTAAATCAGAACAATTTGCACCATTTACATATGAAAAACCTAAGGGACTCTTTCGGGTCAAGGGAGAAATTTTAATCGAACGTCAGATAGAACAGCTTCAAGAGGCAGGAGTTAAAGAAATATATATTGTTATCGGATATATGAAAGAGAAATTCTTTTATTTAGAACAAAAATATGGAGTTCGTTTATTAGTTAATAACAAGTACGACAAGAAAGGGAATTTATATTCACTCTTTTTGGCAAAAGAATATTTAAGAGATACATTTATTTGCTGTGCAGATCATTATTTTAAAAAAAATCCTTTTTTGAATAAAAATGAATTTAATTATTCATATCGCGATTGTGCGTTTCAAACAGGACAATTCCGTGAATTTGCAGTTACATATTCCGATGCGGATGTTATTACGAGTGTTGAAATTGGCGGTACTAATCAAATAGCGATGGTAGGACATGCATATTTTAATAAACGCTTTTCGGATGTATTCACTGCTCTTATGGAAAATGAGATTAATGATTTTGGAGTGAGTGATTTATTTTGGGAAGAATTTTATGCAAGACATCAAAAGGAGTTAACACTTTATATAAATCTGTGTAAAGAAGAAGATATTTTAGAGTTTGAAAGCATTGAAGACCTAAGACGCTTTGACTCGGAATTTTTGTTAAATGTAGATTCGGAGATTATTACAAACATTTGCAGTGTACTGAAATGTAATCCCAATGACATTGTTAATATTCAGGTTATTCAACAGGGATTAACCAATGTATCATTTAAGTTTAAAGTGCATGGGATGACGTACGTATATAGACATCCGGGAGGAACGGCAGGAAGTTTGATTAATCGTCAAACGGAATTATATGCACAAAATATGGCAAAGCAGCTAGGGGTGGATAAATCAGTTATTTATATGCATCCTTCAGGTTGGAAAATATCTTACTTTGTTGAAAATTTAATAGAATGTAATTTTGAAAAGTATCCAGGACAGTTAGAAAAGGCATTTGAATACCTTAGGGATATTCATGCTGTAAAAGTAGATACAACATTGGTTAAAAATTTTGATACTGTATCAGAGGCCCAAAAACTAATGAAAATTGCATGTTCAACAAAAGGTAATTTATTTTCTGAGTTTTCAGATATTGTAAAAAAAATTCAAGAACTAGATGAATATGTTAAGAAGGACGCAGTTAGTTTAAAAACCGGTCGAGTAATGTGTCATAATGATACATATACACCCAATTATCTTGCAACAGAAAAGGGAGAGTTATATTTAATTGACTGGGAGTATGCGGGGATAAATGATCCAGCAAATGATCTGGCTTGTATTTTGTGCAGAGATAATTATACATCAGAACAAACAGAACGATATTTAAAAGTGTATTTTGGAAGAGAACTGACAGCAGATGAACATCGTCATTATATTGCATATATTGCTATAAGTGGCTTTTATTGGTTTTGTTGGGGATTATACAAAGGCAGTGTTGGAGACGATGATGGTTTCTTTTTTTTACCGGCGTATAGAAATTGTGTTAGATATATAGATATAGCATTAAATAGTTATAAAAATGACAGTAACTAGATTGGAGAGAAAATGGTTGCAGCAATGATATTAGCAGGTGGGAGTGGAACACGGGTTGGTGCGGACCGCCCTAAACAGTTTGTAGAAATATATAATAATAAACCCGTATTAGCATATACTGTAGAAATATATCAGAATAATTCAGAAGTTGATGTGATTGAAATAGTATGTCATAGTGATTGGATGGATTATGTGAAAGAAATGGTAAGTAAATATGGTTTTAGCAAAGTCAAATATATTGTAGTAGGTGGAGAAACATTTCAAAAATCAGTAATCAACGGTGTTAGAAATTTTGATAGCAAGTTGTCTGATAATGATATTGTGATGATTCATTATGGAGCATCCCCATTTACGACACAGAATATTGTTGCTGATTCTATAAAAGTCTGTAGAGAATACGGTATGGCAGCGTCATGTACCCCCTGTTATCAGCTTATGGGAACGAATGATGCTGAAAATAAAAGTATTAATTGGGTAGATAGAGATAAGTTTGTACAAATAGCATGTCCGCAGTCTTTTAAGTATGGATATTTAAAGGATATTTATAAACGGGCAGCGGCAAAAAAATTATTAGATTCTATAGAACCGCATACAACAAGCTTGATGTACGCATTGGGAGATGTAATCTATCAGTCATATGGAAATCAAACCAATATAAAAATCACAACAAAAGAAGATTTGGAATTATTTAAGGCTGTTGTGGGAAATAGAAGTGCAAACTAGTTTTAGAATACAATCATAAATATCACAGTCATTTTTTGAACACAGTAGATTCAATGGATGAATATGTGAGTGTTCTATAAATCAGGATTATAAGCTATTCGGGTCGTCAGGATTCTCGAAGAAACATAATACATTGTTAAGATAAAAGGAGATTAATTGATATGGCAGATGTTGAGAAAAAAGAATTAGAAGTAAAAAAGGAAAAACTTAAAATAAAAAATAAGAAATGGAAGTTAATTATCCTAATTGTAACAGCAATATTAAGTGCATTAGGTGGAAGCGAATATAAGGAAAGAAAAATTTATAAAAATATTAATTCAAGTGTTATAGGCGATGGCAATGTAGTAAGTTTTAATAATGTGGATGAATTTATAAAAGAATATCAAGAAACTTTAAAAGATAATGAAAAATTAAATGACCAAAATACAGAATATTATAATAGTTATGTTGAAATCAAAAAAGAAAATGAAGCATTAAAAAATCAATTAAATAATACAAGTTATGTATCGTATAAGAATCTTGGATTGTATGTGGATAGTAATAATGTTCCAATAACATCAGATAAATCACAAGCAATTATTGATGGTAAAGAATATTATACTAAAAATGTAATTGAAGGAATAGTTGGAAACGATAAATCTATTACAACAGATGATAATTATATGTATATTGGAAAAAAGGTAGCAGACAGGACAAGCTTATTTTCTGATAAAATATGGGTTGTTAATAAGAGCGAGTGTGATGTGAATGTTTCAAAGAAGGATTCTAGAGGAAATATGAGGTCAAATGCTGTGCAGTTGACTCATAATAAGGCATATATAATGTATAATACAGATAGAAAATATAATTATGTAAGTTTTATAATATCAATTGCAGATGGGAGTAACAATACTAATAATGTGACAGTTTGTTTAAAAGATGAAAATGAAAATGTATTATATTCTCAGGAAATATCAAAATTAGATGAACCGATTAAAGTAACGGATGTTGCCATTAATAGCTGTTCAACGTTAAAAATAGAAGCAACTACAGCTAGTGGTGCATGTTATTGTTTGATTAGCGATGCATATGTGTATAATTAATTTAAAAATATTTATGGCAAAGATGGAAAGATGCACATTATTTTTTAAATATATTTTTATAAGACATTATTATGTCAGTATGTTACAACAAAAACTTTGAAAAAGAATTAGTTAAAGTCGATATTTTAGGTGATAAATTGACTATTAAGATGGTTACTGAATATAATATACGATTAAATAAACTATAAGGATATGAAATAGGCGGGGGTATATGCTCGATTTATTAAGAAGAAGATTATATCATTTTTATAAAAGCGGATGTATTATGATAGGTATAGATCACTTTTTGGTAATGTTTCCATCTGCTATATTAGTTGCAAAGTTAAGTACAACATCATCAGGGCAACAAATCATAAGTTTATCTACGATACTGTTTTGTTGTGGATTAGGTACAATCCTTTTTCTTTTAATAACACGAAAAAGGATTCCGTTTTTCTTAGGACCTAGCTTTGCATATATAGGATTAACAAGTTATTTAATGGCTTTTATGGATGAAAGTAAAACTATAGAAGAGATTAGGTGTTATATTTTATGGGGATATGTATTGTCGGGAATACTGTTGCTTGTTATAGCAATAATGTACAAATATAGTTTTATGAAAAGGGCAATTTCTTTTTTCTTCCCAGATGTAATAATGGGGCCAGCAATTTCACTTATAGGTTTAGAGTTAGCTTCTATTGCGGCAGATGATTCAGGAATTACTATAAAAAATGAGGAAAATATGTTTTTAGCATTGCTGACTTTATTGGCTATCATTTTGGCAACATTAATAAAGAGAAAATTTTTAAGAAATGCATCAGTACTAATTGGAATCTTTGTAGGGTGTTTAATAGCTTTTTTTATGCACAAATTTGATGTTGTATCTGCGTGCGCTACTTCTAATATAATTCAGATGCCATCAATACATTTATTTTTTCTGAATATTCCAGATAATTTTATCAGTTTGTTTTTTATGATTATTCCCCCTACAATTATTGCATTTACAGAAAGTTTGGGAAGAATAACGATGCTGGAAGGAATGTTTCAAAGAGAAAGTCCGAAAAAAGGAAAGATTGATAATATTTTTTATACTATTTTGAAAGGACATGCTATATCACATATATTCATGACAGTGTTGTTTGGTTCTGTACCAATTGCTATATATGCTGAAAATATAGCAATTATGAATATTAGTAATACATATAGAGGCTCAGATTGTCAAATGAAATCTGATAATGATTTGATGATTAGAGATTTTTATGATAGATATTCAATATATCCATATATTTTAGCAGCAGTTATTTCTATAATTGTTGCATGTATTCAGCCAATTCAACATTTTTTTTATTTGATGCCAAAACCTATAATAGGTGGGATGGAATTATTTATTTTTGGATTAATTGCAGCGCCGGGTATTCAAATGTTAGTTGAAAAAAAGGTTGATTATAAAAAAGTTTCAAATCAAATAATTACAGCATCTGTATTGTTAGCTGGTGTAAGTAATATTACAGTATCCTTTTTTACAATTAATTTGACTGGAATGAGTCTTGGATTGACAATAGGCGTATTAATAAATATTTTAGTGAAAATATTGGCACACTTGGGAATTTTAAATGAAAAATTAAATATTAATGATGTAATTGATATATGTTTGGAGATATATAAAGATAATGTTTCAATTTTTTTTGAAGGAATACCGAATTCATCCCCAATGTCAATTATGTATAAAGTCAGTGATTTAAAAGCTAAAATTAAGGAAGATAATTTACAAAACTTAATACATAATACATCTTCTATTATTTTAAAAGGAAAGAAAAATGAAAAGAAAATAGTTATAAAACAAATAAATGAAGATATAATAGTTGAGTTTAATGTGAATGAAAAAGATAGAATTGAGATACAAAATGATTATGGGGAGTTATTGATACCAAGCGATGAAAATATATTAAAGATTTGGGTTAATTCAAAAATGACGATTTTTAAATTAAAAAAGATTATATCCAAAATCCGCTAATGATATAAACATAGTATGATAAACATAAAATAATAAATTAGATATGACTAGTTTGTTTGTTCATTAGTAGGGTTATTGTTATTAAATGCTAAAGAACTGAAAAGTATTATAATGTAAAAAGTGGAGAGTTATAATAAAATGATGCCAATGTAAATGGAATAAAGATATTTGAACGGTTCAAAACACCATATTTTATCGTAAGTTATGCTATCTCTATCTATGTCATATTTTGATAGAATGATTAGCGAAAACAGTCTCGACAAAGCAGGAACGGTTCAGTATAATAATGTAAGAAAAGCTAAGGAGTAACCGCAGTCCTGCAAGACATATTTCTCATAACGATCCATTTATCCGGACAGTGGGAAAAATGTTTGCAGGCAGTGTAGATAACGGAGTGAAAAAAATAGATGAAATATCTGGTTAGTGCAGCGAATAATACATGGAGACTGCCGGATGCGATTCAGGCAGCGGCTGATGGGATACCATTGAGTTCCAGGTGGGGTATTCGCCGGTGGTAGATATGATTATTCTTAATAAAAGCCTTCATTTTAAGGGAAAGGTTACAACGGGGGAAGGTGGAAACCGGAACTTTACCAATGTAATCACCGGAAAATTTAATATCAGGTAGCAGGCAAATGTAACCTTTGAAAATATCTGGATTTGTTATGGCGTGCCAAAAACCAATATCATAAACTGCGCAGAGCAGGCAGAAATCAGCCTGATAAATTGTGTGTTGGAAAATACACAGGCGGATGGTGATGTATATCCGATACTTTATGCAGAGGGTCGTTCAAACGTAGTTTTAAGAAGCACGACTATTATGGAAAACCCTAAATTATATATGAAAATGTATGTGGGAAACGGTAAGCTTGAAATGGATGACTGTGTTTTTCAGGACTGCAAGACGCAGATGGAGTATGTGGATTTTAAAATGAACAACAGTACCATTTATGCAGGGGATGGCAATACGATACATGCGGTAAGATGTGATATGCAGATTGAAAATAGTACGATTAAAGGGTGTGACCAAAGCAAAGGTTATCCGGCAGTATGGCTGGGAAAGTGTATGGTAAGCACCGCATCGACCTGTGTAATGCAGCCGGGATTTGACACATCGGTATATATAAAAGACGCGTCCAGCCTGCATTCAGAAAGAGATGAATTTACTTCTGTAGAAATTGATGATGCAAAAGCCGTATTGCAGAATACTGTGATTCATGAGACGGTTACGGTACAGAATCAGGCGGCGGTCTGTATTCTTGGAGAATTAAATATCCTGGGTGAGAATGACGATAAAATCGACCTTGGTGTCATGAACAATTCTGTCGTATATGGAGATGCGCTTACCTTAAATCATGTGAATACACCGAATATCAGAATGACCGGGAATTCTGAATATTCTTGTGCGATGAAATCGCACTTCCGGAAATCTGGAAATCAGATGTCCGGGAAGTGGAGATCATCATATGCGAGTTTACTCGCGCAATGTTTTGTCTAATCCATAAACCTCACGCATCGAGATGTCATGTTCGGTATCAATGCTTGTGATGTTGATACGATAACTGTCATGAGCAATGCGGTCAATGATTGCATCTGCCAGAGGACTTGCATCGCCACCCAGTTGTTCGTACCATTCCTCGAACTCATACTGGGAGCAGAAAATCGTTGAAGATTTCTTGCGTCTCCGGTGGAGCAATTCGAAGATATCCCTTTGTTCTGATTCCGTTGGTTTCAATAGAAGCCATTCATCCAAAATCAGGACAACAGGATTGGCATACCTAGCCATTACTTTTTTGTAATTACCATCTGTCCGTGCCATCTCTAGATCAATAAGAATATCTGGAAGACGTACATATTTGGTATTGTAATACTGCTTGCAGGCCTCTATGCCAAAGGCACAGGCCATATAGGTTTTACCACAGCCTGTAGCACCGGTAATAAAAAGATTCCGGTGTTCAGATATATATTCGCAAGTGGCAAGTCTGTGAATCAGATATTTGTTTAACTTACGTCCAGAAGTATAGTTGATATCCATGATGTTTGCTTCCGGCTGGTCGAATCCGGCATTCTTGATCAGCCTTTTGAGACGATTGTTTTTACGACTGCTGTATTCGATATCCACCAGCATGCCGAACTGATCCTCAAAGGGAATCTCCTTGAATTTTGGGTCATCCAGCTGGTTACGGAATGCATCTGCCATAGCGGTAAGACGCATTTCAATTAATTTATCCATTGTACTCTGATTGGTCATAAGTATTTACCTCCGATAGTAATCGGCACCTCTTGTAATGCCGTGTGCTTTATGTGTGGTCTTGTTTTCGGTTGTTTCCGATGCCAGTTTTTCTGAACCGGTTACAATGATGTTTTTAATGCTCTTATAACTGGGTGATGCTGTATAGGATAAAGCCTTTTTACAGGCAGCTTCCAGCAATGCATCTGAGTATTTTTCAGCAAGCTTAAGAAGCCCCATACAACTTCGGTAGGTTTGTTGTTCCACACTTTTGGAGGTCAATATCGCATTGACTACCGTGTACGTATTTATGCCAATCCGCTCAGCCCATTTGCGGAAGCGGTCACCGTTCCATTCCAGATATTTCTGGTGGTCTGCCGGCATATGTTCTGTAATGGTGCTGTACTGCCCGGGGCGTCCTTTCAGACGGCGGTGGGAAGCAATGCGGTTATGGTTGTAAAAAATTTCAATGGTGGTATCTGTTACCTTTACATCAACTTTCTTTTTGATGTATTCATATGGAACTGAGTATAGCATTCCATCCACAGATATGTGATAATTGAACTGGACAGTGGCTGTCTTCCAGTCACTCAGTTCAAAGCGGGTAGCAGGTAATGGCGAAAGTAACGGCTTTTCATCTTCAAGGAATAAGTCCAACCGGCTGCCCTCTTTCTTTTGAAAGAGTCTTCAATTGAATTGTTCCAGTTTTTCTCTGATTGCACGGTTTAATTCGGCAAGAGAAAAGAACTGTTCCTTTCGGAGTGCTGCTGTTATCCAGGTAGAAATATTTCCTACTGTTCCTTCAGCATTCGGCTTATCCTTTGGTGTCCTGACACGGGCAGGGATGATAGCTGTGCCATAGTGTTCAGCCATTTCCTGATAAGTTTCATTGATCTGCTGATCTTTCCAACCACCATTGTGAACAACTGCTGTCTTGCAGTTATCTGGTACAAGGATTCTGGCAACACCGCCAAAAAACTCGTACATATGGACATGAGCAGTGATCCATGATTTCTGCTTCATATCCAGAAAGGCTTCTACATACGCATACTGGCTGTAAGTCATTACACCTACAAATATGTAAGCCTTTAAGATTTCACCGGTATCCGGGTCGATGATTGTTGCAGGATACCCTGCCCAGTCAACTTCAACCTGCTCACCGGGTTTTCGGTTGATATGCATGGTAGCACGTCGTTTCTGTTCATCTTGCTGGATGTGATAGCAGAATTGGGAATACATGAGCGGTTCTTCACCGTTTGCACGGCAATTTTCCATGTATTCTGTCCATAGGAGTTTTTTACTGACTCCGTTACGGAGTAGTTCCTTGTGGATGTAATTGTAGTCAGGCATACGCTTGTTAGGTGATACGTGGTTATCCTTTGAGGACATGAGCTTTTGAAGCTCGGTGTCTGTCATTGATTCATCAAGTGGCCATGAAAGATTTAATTCTCTGGCACGTTTCTGAACCTTGACGACAGTTTTTTGTGCGACACCACAGCTTGCCATGATTTCGCGCTGAGAAAATCCCAAGCCTGTAAGCCGGATGATTTCTCTGTACTTGGTCATAAGCGTGACCTCCTTATAATGTATTTACACCAAATGGTGCATGTTTCATTATAAGGTTTTTATAAATAAAGTGATTTCCTTTTTAACGGAATCGCGATTTCCAATAAAATGGATTAGTGATTTCCATACGCCGGACAGGTGATGGATTTCAGCCCGGATTATTCAAATTCCGTTTTAAGCTTAAAGCAGCTCAATTACAGCGGCGGAGAAATGAGTGCGCTGAATATTGAAGCGGAGAATGGCTGTAAGCGCTATTATCCAAAGAATGGCACTATATCAGCCGCACCGGCAGGCAGTAGCAATGGCAATAATGGCAATTTGGATTCAGATAAGCCGCAGCTTAGTGCAAGGGAGCAGCTCGATCAGTTAATCGGACTTGGCAGTGCTAAGAAAGAGATTGACAAAATGCTCCGCATGGTGGAATTTAACAAGCAGCGTATTGCAAAGGGATTAGAGCCGCAGGAGCAGTCCTATCATTCCGTATTTCTAGGCAATCCGGGAACCGGTAAGACAACTGTGGCATGTATTGTAGGTGAGGTGCTTTATCAGAAGGGAATTATCAGTCAGAAGAAATTTGTTGAGGTATCCAGAAGTGACCTTGTGGCAGGTTATATCGGTCAGACAGCCAAGAAGACAAGAGAAGTCTTAGAGTCAGCACTGGGCGGGGGACTTTTCATTGACGAAGCCTATTCACTGAGCCAGGGCAGTGACAATGATTTCGGTAAGGAAGCCATTGACGAGATTTTGAAATTTATGGAAGACCATCGGAAAGACATGGTTATCATTTTCGCGGGATATACCAAAGAAATGTCAGAATTCCTGCAGATGAATTCCGGTCTTGCCAGCCGTATTCCGCATGCGTTTGATTTTGAGGATTACACACCTGATGAAATTGTAGAAATCGGGATTCTCGGTTTACATAATGCTTCCTATGAGGTCGATGAAGCTGCATATGCTGATTTAGTAAAGAACAACTACCGCCTGACATCTGACCACAGCAACGGACGATGGGTAAGAAACTTAAATGAAGAACTGATTATGGTGCTGTCAGAGCGGGTTGCACATGCACAGTATGGCAGCAACAAGATAGTTGCAGATGAAAACGGATATGCAGTACCGCCAGTCAACAGCGGATTCTGGAAAATTTTGTAAAAAAATTGAAATGTCATTAAATTATTTTACGAATGATATTTGATTGACAGGATAGAATAATTATTATATTATAATTATAGAAAGGTCTCCATTAACCTTATAATTTTGAATTATAGAAGAGATGGACTTTAAAGAGGGTCTCCATTAACCTTCGGTAATCAGTCCGTAAAGAGATGAACATTAAAGAATGGGAAGCACAGTCTTCCCATATTTTTTTACTAAAATACAAAGGAGTATTATAATGTTTGTGCTAGAGGGGAATCTGACATTTATTAATATTGACCAGGATTATTAAAAAAGACTGCATGACGTATGTACTGAAGTATATTATAAGCCTAGAGGGTATGAAAATAAACCGTATATAGGAATTCTTATAAATAAAGAAGGCAGAAAATATGTTATTCCGTTATCGTCCGCTAAAGAAAAACATAAAACATGGAAAAATGTTAATAAAGAATGTTATTTGCTTTATGAATATGTAAAAAAATCCTGTATGGGGGAAAATGAAATCTGGGTGGAAACAGAACCGGATAATGTGAAACACATATTATCTGTTATAGATATTAAGAAGATGATTCCTATAGTGGACGGCTTATATAGCAGAGTGAATATTAATGATGATAATAGTGATACAGACGAGATAAGAAAATATAAGGATTTATTAAACAAAGAATATGTTTTTATATTAAAAATAATCGATGAAATAATTGATAAAGCAAATAAGCTTTATGATAAATGAAGTGGAAGCCTGTCTGTCAACGGATAGGCATTATATTTAAAGAAGATTTTACAAATGAAACTAGAAAAATATCAGTTTCATTCATAAGAAGGATGATTATTAAATGGAAAGTAAAGAAGTGATAGCGCGTATAGGGAAAATCTTAAAAGATAATACTGCGATAACAGAAGATGAGTATATTGCTGTTATGAATATATTTTGTGAGAATACTTTTGACTATGACATACAACAATTATATAACAATTTTGAAAAAACAAAATATGATTATTATATACCAGAAAAGATTTTGATGAGATGTTATAAAAATAAAAGTTATTCAAAAGCGTTATCATTATTGGCAGAAGATATGGATTCGGAAAATAAGACATATGAATGGGGAATATTATTTCATAATAAAGGGGAGCATCCCAAAGTTTGTGTAAACCTCCAAACTGATGTAAGATAAAATTACTCAGTTTGGAGGTTATTTTTATGGCAAGAAGAAAAGACAGCCCACAAAAAGCAGCAATGAGAGAAATGATGCGTGACTATCTGAAAAATAATGATATCAGCATCAAAGATGGCACCGATGTTAACAGCATCATGCGTGACATGATGTCTGTCATTTTGGAAGGTGCTTTGGATGAAGAACTGGATGAAGAATTAGGATATTCCAAGTATGATTATCGTAACAAAGAAACAGACAACAGCAGAAACGGTCATTCCAGCAAAACTATGCACACAAGCTATGGAGATATGGATGTAGCCATTCCAAGAGATCGTAACGGTGAGTATGAGCCTCAGCTAATCAAAAAATATCAGAATACTGTGACTCAGGACATGGAAGAAAAAATTCTTTCCATGTATGCAAAGGGAATGACTACCGGAGATATCGAATCTCACATGCGTGAACTGTATGATATTGATATTTCTGACAGTACCATCAGCCGGATTACGGATAAAATCCTTCCAATTGTAAAAGAATGGCAGGAACGTCCGTTGGAAGAAGTGTACGCTGTCGTATTTATGGATGCTATCCACTATCATGTCCGAAGTGAAGGACGCATTGTAAAACGTGCAGTCTACATTGCTCTTGGCATCGATATGAACGGAAAAAAGAACGTTCTTGGTATGTATGTTGGAGAAAACGAAAGTGCCAAGTTCTGGCTCTCCATCATGAATGGATTAAAGAATCGCGGAGTTGAAGATATTCTGATAGCATGTGTGGATGGACTAAATGGATTTCCACAAGCAATTGAAGCCGTTTATCCAAAAACAGAAATCCAGCAGTGTATCATTCATCAGATCCGTAATTCAACGAAGTTTGTTTCCTACAAAGACATCAAAAAGCTGATGGCTGATCTGAAGCTTGTATATGCGGCTCCAACGGAAGAAACAGCTTTAAATGAGTTAGAATTATTCAAAGATAAATGGGATTCCAAGTACCCGAAAATCTATAAATCCTGGCATGATAACTGGGCAACCCTGTCCACATATTTCAAATATCCGGAGGCAGTAAGACGTCTAATTTACACCACAAATGCCATTGAAGGATTCAATCGTCAGCTACGAAAAGTTACCAAAAGTAAGACTGTTTTTCCGTCAGATGACAGCCTTTTGAAAATGCTGTATCTGGCAACTATGGATATCACGAAAAAATGGACCGGACACAGGCAGGACTGGGGGCAGATCCACTCCCAGCTTGAAATCTATTTTGAAGAGCGTCTGATTGGACACAACCTGTAAAACCAGCTTGTTTTGGGCAGGTCTTATTGACATGCCCAAAAACTCCTGTATAATGCAGATATGGGCAGAACCCGGAAAATCGGCTCTGCCCATTTGTAACTATTCACAAATCTTATATCAGCTTTTGTAGTTTGCACAAAACTTGAAACGGTCTCTAATAAAGGGATTTGGCTGCTTAATAGAGATATAAAAGTTTCGAATACACAATTTAGTTCCCAAAGGACGGTATTTAAAATCTTATTTACAAATAAAACAGATTCTAAATATTTTAAATATTTTAATCACGAATATTTGCTTGGGTATGACAAAGATATATATTTTTTTAGGGATGTCATTACATATAAAAATACAAAATTTTCATCTGTTAAATCAGACAGCTGGAATGCCTATTTCAGCTGTATTAAAAGATTTATGGATTATTATATTTCAGAAAAGGGGCATTATATTGAGGATATTGATAAATGTTATAGAAATATAAAATTATATGATTATGAAGCCTACATAAAAGACAATGGAACCATAAAAACACCTAATACAGCAAAAAATCAATTCTTTTATATAAAATCTTTTATATTAAGTCAGACCTATAATAAGGAATTTGATATAAGCAGTAATGAGATAATAGGCAGATGTAAAAATATTTTGGATAAGCCAACGGAAAGTGTAGACGAAACAGATATAAAAAAAATAGCAGGAATTATAAAATGTATAGAAAATCAAAGAAATGGCAAAAGAAACAAAACGATATTTCTAATTTTGCTATGCTTTGGAATGGAAAGAAGAAAGATATGTGCATTAACGTGGGACGATATAGATAAAAAATGTGAAAAGATCAAAATGGGAAAGCATGAAATGGTAATGCCTCATATATTACAGCAAAGTTTTAAAGAATTAAAACAGGAAAAAAATGATGATGCAACATATATCTTTGGCAATTCCAGAACAAATTGGCAAAAACCGCTACCGGAAAGTGGAATTAATGGGATTTTGGAATTTATCAAAAATATTAATACACAAGATGAGTTCTATAAAAAATTTTCGCCGGGGAATATACGAAAATGGCTTTTTAGATTTTTACTTAAAGAAAATCCGTTGCAGGATGTGTTAGTACTAATGAATATACCAATTAGCAACATTTCTAATTATATCAGTGATGAAGAAATGATAGAATTTACTACAGACAACCTTTCAAAGGGAGAAAAATATCTGCTTGAGGATTTTATGAATGATGTTGAAAAATTATTATAATGTATTGAATTAAGAGTGTAAAAAAAGGAGCCCCCATGACCAACAAAATCTTACTTTTTACCACCAGACAGTTATGCTACCACAGCGCCGGATTTTTTGCGGCGCAGCTGGCAGATGCACTGGAAAATGCAGGGTATCAATGTGAATTGTGTGAAATCCCGGAAGACGGCATTGCGGGAGAAATGCGTAAACAGGCAGTACCGGCAAAAGATACGGCGGGAGAGATTTCGCCGCAGGCAGCAGCCGTGCTGGAGCGTTATATCGGAAAGGAATACGCGGCGGTCATTGACTTTAATTCCAAGCTGCCGCGGCTGATGTGCGATGATGACACCTATTATCTGGACACCATTCAGGCACCGTTTTTTAACTACATTTTAGACAATCCGCTGTATCACCATGCAACACTGCAATGTCCGTTACAGCGGTATCATGTCCTGTTAGTCGATGAAGAACACGCCGCTTATGTACGGAAGCATTATCCGCATATTCAGGGTACGCATATGCTGTCGCTTGGTGCCAATGAAGCGGTTATCGGAAAGGCATTTGAGCAGAAGCAGGAAAATGTATTATTTATGGGGACATACCGCAGCCCGGAAATATATCTGGAGCAGATTCGCAGTCAGGATATGCAGGCGCAGAAAGAAATGCTGCAAATGATTGAGCGGATTCAGGCACAGCCGGATTTATCCGTGGAGCGCGCATTAAGAGCCGTTTTGGAAGAACAGGATAGAAAAATTTCAGAAGAAGATTTTGCATTACTGATGAATACATACTATCCAGTGGAAATGTATCTGCGCAATTATGACCGGGAACAGCTGGTGACGGCACTCGTCCGGGCAAAAATTCCGGTAAGAATTGTAGGCGACTGGTGGGAGCGGTACGCATATGCCGCTGCGCCGAATCTGCAATTGGAGCAGCCGGTTGCATTTGACCGTTCATTTGACAAAATTGCGGGAAGCGCCGTGATGGCAGATTCGTCCCCGTTTTTTAAAATGGGAATCCATGACCGTGTGTTTGCGGGCATGGCAAACCATACAGCGGTTCTGACTGATGAAAGCCCTTATAGAAAAAAAGTCTTCGGAACAGGACAGCATATCCTTGATACGGACTGCCCGGTTGTTTTGTATTCACCGGCAAATCCACAACAGGCATGTGATATGGCAGAAGAATTGTTGATAAACCGCGGCAGGCGTAAAGACCTTGTGGATAAAGCGTATGAAATGTATCAGAAAGAATTTACATGGAATAAAGTAGCGGAACGATTTGTAAAGCTTTTGACAGAATAATTTACAAGAACCTTTAATAAGTGTTATAATAAAACACAAATGATATCAGGGTCAAAAAGTCTAAATCCACATGAGCTTGCTCATAGTTTTGTGTTTATGACCCAGACATCACATAAAGGTATGTGATAAAAATACATTGTCGGAGGACGGATTATGCAGGATACGAATTCGATTTACGGGCTGTTAAAAGAAAGCGCAGAAAAATATGCCGGGAAAACAGCCGTTTTATATGATACATTTGCAGGAAGCTATGAAAAGCTGTTTCGGGATGTGACCAATAAGGCAATTCATTTGCAGCATTTTGAGGGGAAGCGGGTTGCACTTTGCGGACCGTCATCATACCGGTGGATTGTCAATTTATTTGGTATTATTCTGGCGGGAAAAGATGTTGTGCTGGTGGACTCCTTTCTGCCGCATAAGGAACGGGAAAGCCTGCTGGAAAAAGTAGGGGTGGATTACATTTTATCTTCTACCAATCAGTACATCCTTGCAGACAGTCATGCCATCATGATACCGGGGGCAGAAAAAGATGATGTTGAGGGAGAATATAATCCGCAGACACCGGAAGGAAACGTATTGGTATTTACGGCAACAGATAAAGAATCTGATAAAGCGGTTGTGCTGACCACACAGAATCTGATGTATACGGTGAATGCAATGAATCATCACTGCTATTGCAGCGAGCATGACAGAGTGCTGGCACAGACTATGCTGTTTCATATTTTCGGACTGGTTTACAGTCTGTTGTGGCCGCTGGCAAACGGCGCGTGTGTATGTGTCGGACGTGGACTGCGTCATATTGATGCTGAAACCTATTATTACAAGACAACGATTCTGCCGGGTACACCGTCGATGATTGAATATTTAAAGAGAATCAAGGCATTTAATCCGGAACTGCGTACCATTGTAATCGGCGGCGCACCGAGCAGCTATAAGTTATTTGAAAATTTAAAAGACCGGAATTACAACGTGTATACAATATATGGCATGGCAGAGTGCAGCGGTGGCATTGCGGTGAACCGTGAAATGGACGGCTCATATGAATTATATGATGATGAGGCAGTACAGTTAGGTGCAGACGGAGAAATTTTAGTCGGCGGGCACTGTGTAATGAAAGAGTACGACAAAGATGAACAGACGACAAAAGAAGTTTTAAAAGATGGTATGTTCCATACCGGTGATTACGGCAGGATGAACTGCCATGGCAGACTGGTAATTACAAAGAGAAATCCGGGCGTACTGCAGCTGCCAACCGGTGAAAAAATCTGCCGCCGGGTAATTAATGAGGAAATTACGGCAATTCACGGTGTTGCGGAAAGCTATCTGACAATGGACGGGGACAAGCTCACCATTGTAATCGTACCGATTGATAAAGAGATGACAGCAGACCGTATGAAGAAAAAGATTGACAAATACAATGAAAAGAAAGGATATCGCTGGGAAATCCAGAAAGTCATTGTATTAAAGCAGAATCTGCCAAAGCTTGAAAATGGTCAGGTGGACGGTGAAGCAATTCAGGAAATGTTAGAAACGGGACAATATTAATGATAAAAAGGGACAGAAAAGATTAGCAGGTCACATGACACAAGCTTACTTTTCTGTCCCTTTTGGTGTATCAACCATACCGGATTGAAGCCGTACAATGATAATAAATTTATTTTTTATGACTCTGCATTAATTGATAGTAACGGGGTTACAGATAACCGTCAAAAATCATGCCGGTATAGGCGGATAAATTATAGGGGTCATTTGTCGGGCGGAGCGGGTTTTTATAGGCGATAATCTTATTGTTGACATAATCCATCGGATTGAGTGAAATGTCTTCCGCTTTTTTCTGAACAGCCTGTTTAAAGGCATTCAGACCTGAAAAAATGTCGCCTAATGTGCCGTTATCTGCGGCAGAAATAATGGCATCACGGTCAACGGCAATCGTACCGTTATCGGTAACGCTTAACCCGTTTTCATTTAAAAGGTGGTTGTAAGATTTTGCAATGCCTGCAAAGTCCTTTTTTAACTTTTCATTTCCTTCAAAATGTTCGTTGGCATCATTGGCTGTTACCGAAATCAAGTTGTTATAGCCGCCGATTAATTCGCCGATACTGTCGGCAATTGCATCGGTGTCGGTATTCATGCTGATGGTGACAGGCGCTTTGCCGGTTGTATCAAAAAAGGTCAGTACATAATTATTATCAATTGTCACCTCATTTGAAACAGAGGTGGCAGTTGTTCCGTTTACAGAATATACAGCATTTGCCGGATACTGTGTCACGCGGTCCAGACCCAGTGTAGATACCAGTTCGGTATTGGAATCGGAAGCATCTGAGGAATTCTGGGACTGGATATGGAAAATCGTCGGAGAAATTCCCCTGATGCCTGTTGCATCGGATGTGATGGAAATAGCAGAGTTGCCAAGACCATCCGTTAAAAGCTGTGCGTTTAACCCGATATCAGCCTGGTTAATCAGACGTGCAATCTTTTGCTGGGTATCGGTTACGGTGTCAGTAGCGTTTACGCCGAACTCAAACTGATATGTCAAATCCTGCACCTGCAGATCAAATGAGTACTCACCTGCTGCAAACGGCTTAGAATTTGGCTGTAAGAAGTTGCCGGTGTTTGTCTGTGGACAGGCAAGCTGTGAAACGGTAACTTCAAGCGGTTCATAATCCTGCACACAAGAATCTCCGATATATTCGGCATTGATGACCTGCGGCGAACTGGATGTTGCAGAACGTTTGTATGTAATGGAATCTGTGGATTCATCGGAAAGCTCATCTGCAATCTGGCTTAATTCCCGTGCATTTTCTTTTAAATCAATAGCATATTTTAATGCCGCGTCAGAAAAATCAATCTTATAAGAAGGAGTCTGACTGTTGATTTTTTGTAATCTGCCAAAGGTGCTTTTGAGCTGGGCCTTTGAATGGGTATCATATTTAGAATACTCTCTGTGACCGTACTGGGCGGCATAGTAGTTATAAACCGAATTGATCATCGTCACGAACCTCCTTGTCTGCAATAATCTATATCTCGTGTATTGTGGTTATTAGTGGTAAGCTGTGAAGTTACAAAAACTATAATAGACAGCTTTACGTAAAAAAGCTGAATGTCCCGTTAGAAAATCCGTTTTCCATGTGGGGCATTTGTAAAAAAAGCAATTATCTAAAATGATTGGATAATATTATATACTAATATATTCGGAATGTCACGCAGTTTCTTTAAGGAAAATTTAAAGATTTGGATTAAAAAATTTGTCAAAAAAGATATTGACGAGTGCCTGTTTACTATGATAAACTAGAACGGCTATGGAAGCGGTCTTTTTTTTATGCCTAAAAAAGAACCAATTGGTGTAGAATCTCATACACCTACAAAAATTTAACGAAAATTGGAGGTGGAAGTTGTGCGCGTTAAGATAACATTGGCATGTACAGAGTGTAAACAGCGTAATTACAACACTACGAAGGATAAGAAAACTCATCCGGACAGAATGGAAACAAAGAAGTACTGTAAGTTCTGTAAATCACACACATTACACAAGGAAACCAAGTAATTTGGAGCAGTGAGGTAAAAGCTATGGGTGAAACTGTTAAAACAAAAAAACAGAAAAAAAGCTGGTTCAAAGGTTTAAAGGCTGAGTTCAAGAAAATTGTCTGGCCTGACCAGAAGTCACTTACAAAGGAAACTGCTGCGGTTGTGATTGTATCCGTTGTAGTCGGTGTAATCATTTCAGTAGTGGACTTGATTGCCCGCTTTGGTATCGAATTCTTGGTGAAGTAAGGAAAAGGTGATTAGATGGACGAAGCAAAATGGTATGTTGTCCATACTTATTCTGGTTATGAGAATAAGGTAAAGGCAAACATCGAAAAAACAGTTGAAAACAGAAATCTTCAGGACCAGGTTCTCGAAGTCATCGTTCCGCTTGAAACGGTTGTTGAAGTAAAGAACGGTGCAACAAAGTCTGCCCAGAAGAAGATGTTCCCTGGATACGTACTCATTAACATGGTGATGAACGATGACAGCTGGTATGTTGTCCGCAACACCCGAGGCGTTACAGGATTTGTAGGTCCGGGATCCAAACCGGTACCGCTCACTCCGGCTGAAATTAAATCACTTGGAATTACCCTTCCGGGAACTGAGGCTCCAAAGCCGGTTGTCCAGTTTGCTGGTAAAGTTGGTGACCAGGTAATGATTCTTTCAGGAGCATGGGAGAATACAGTTGGGGAAATTACAGCAATTAATGACGGCAAGCAGTGCCTGACCATTAATGTAGAAATGTTCGGCCGTGAAACACCGGTTGAGATTGGTTTTACAGACGTAAAACTTATGTAACAGAAAGCTTAAGCAGCTGCTTATGGGCATATAGGCAGTGAGGCATAAGCGTGGGAGATTGAAGCGGCAGATTTAAATCAGCCGTATCTTTCGCCAATTACCACATAATATTTAGGAGGTGCCTAAAATGGCAAAGAAAGTAACAGGTTATATCAAATTACAGATTCCTGCCGGCAAAGCTACACCGGCTCCACCAGTTGGTCCAGCTCTTGGTCAGCATGGTGTAAACATTGTAGAGTTTACAAAGCAGTTCAATGCAAAGACAGCAGATCAGGGAGATTTAATTATCCCGGTTGTTATCACAGTATATGCTGATAGAAGTTTCAGCTTTATTACAAAGACTCCGCCGGCAGCAGTTCTTTTAAAGAAGGCTTGCAACATTAAGTCAGGTTCTGGTACACCAAACAAGACAAAGGTTGCAAAGATTTCTAAGGAAGAAATCAAGAAGATTGCTGAATTAAAGATGCCAGACTTAAATGCTGCATCTATCGAGACTGCTATGTCTATGATAGAAGGAACAGCAAAGAGTATGGGAATCGTTGTAGAAGATTAATTGATTCATATTAATTTGATATATGTGGGAGGAAAGCAAGTCCCTTCCGATATTACCACTAGGAGGTTTTTTGATAATGAAAAGAGGAAAGAAATACGTTGAAGCGGCTAAGTTAATCGACCGCGCAACATTATATGAAGCTACAGATGCAGTTGCTCTTGTAAAGAAGTCTGCAGTAGCAAAATTTGACGAAACAATTGAAGCTCATATCAGAACAGGTTGTGATGGACGTCATGCTGATCAGCAGATCAGAGGTGCAGTTGTTCTTCCACACGGAACAGGTAAGACTGTTAAGGTTTTAGTTTTCGCTAAGGGTGCTAAGGCTGAAGAAGCTGAAGCAGCAGGCGCTGATTTCGTAGGCGGTGAGGAACTGATTCCTAAGATTCAGAATGATAACTGGTTCGATTTTGATGTTGTTGTTGCAACACCTGACATGATGGGCGTTGTTGGTCGTCTGGGACGTGTACTCGGTCCTAAGGGCTTAATGCCAAACCCGAAGGCTGGTACAGTTACAATGGATGTAACAAAAGCTGTTAATGATATCAAGGCTGGTAAGATTGAATACAGACTTGATAAGACAAATATCATTCACGTGCCAATTGGTAAGGCTTCATTTACTGAAGACCAGTTAGCGGACAACTTCCAGGCTATTATGGATGCAATCGTTAAGGCAAAGCCTTCAACATTAAAGGGTCAGTATTTAAGAAGTGTTGTACTTACTTCTACAATGGGTCCTGGTGTTAAGGTCAGCACAGCAAAATATGTTGGCTAATTTGTAAAAAACGGTTGACAACCTATATATGAAGATAGTATACTATCATTTGTTTGTGTGATACATCACACAATGCAATATTTTGCCTAAGACAGCAGGTCCCCATCCGGGGTTAAAGGTTATTCGCCTACCGAGGATTATGAAATGCGGCAGACAGACAGTCTGCGGTATATTAAGACATGAATCTACGTCCTCTGAAGTCTTGTGCTTTGGAGGACTTTTTTATGAATTGGGCAGAATTTATCCCTCTGGTGGGATACAAATCTAACAGGAGGTAACAAATTCATGGCAAAGGTAGAACTTAAAGCACCTATCGTAGACGAAATTTCAGGACACTTAAATGGCGCGCAGGGCGTTGTTTTAGTTGACTACCGTGGCTTAACTGTAGAGCAGGATACACAGCTTCGTAAGCAGTTAAGAGAAGCCGGTGTCGTTTACAAGGTATATAAGAATACTTTAGTAAAGAGAGCTATCGCAGGTACAGAATTCGAGCCAATGACAGATATGCTTGAAGGACCTACAGCAATTGCTATCTGCGCTACAGATGCAACAGCTCCGGCTAGAATCCTTAGCAACTTCGCTAAGACAGCTGAAGCTCTTGAATTAAAGTGCGGTGTTGTTGAAGGAACATACTACGATGCAGCTGGCATTCAGACAATTGCTTCTATTCCGTCAAGAGACGAACTTCTCAGCAAGTTCCTTGGAAGCATCCAGTCACCTATTACAAACTTTGCACGTGTTATTAAGCAGATCGCTGAAAAGAACGAAGAAGTTGCTTAATTTCCGTGTCCGGATACAAAACGTATCCATGGAAATGTTGAACAGAGTCTGTACGGATACCGTATGGACGGTCCGGGCAGCAGCCCAATAATATAAAAGGAGAGTAAATAAATGACTACACAGGAAATCATTGAAGTTATTAAGGGATTATCAGTATTAGAATTAAACGATTTAGTTAAGGCTTGCGAAGAAGAATTCGGCGTATCTGCAGCAGCAGGCGTTGTTGTTGCAGCAGCAGGTGCTGGCGCAGCAGCAGGTGAAGAAAAGACAGAATTCGACGTAGAACTTACAGAAGCTGGCGCTAACAAGGTTAAGGTTATCAAGGTTGTTCGTGAAATCACAGGTCTTGGCTTAAAGGAAGCTAAGGAAGTTGTTGATGGCGCACCTAAGGTTGTTAAGGAAGGCGCTTCTAAGGAAGAAGCTGAAGAAATTCAGAAGAAGCTTGAAGCTGAAGGCGCTAAGGTTACTCTTAAGTAATTTTACCCACAACAGTATCAATATAAAATTAAGAACCGGATTCCTGCGGGAGTCCGGTTTTTTACGTTATAGAAATACTGTACGGCAGCGGTGTAATTCGTGAAAATGAATTTACTTTCAATTCTGAAAATGTTATAATATTCATAATTATGCGCGCAAATGTAATAAAAAGGAAAACTGGTAAAAATTATCATGTATAGTGCTTGACAGACAAGTGACTGTATGCTATTATGGACAATGCACTATTGTGTATGCTTATGCTTTTTTATTGCATTGCATATTAAAAATATCAGATTTTATATAAAAATAAACACAAGGGGTGAAACGTCAATGGAGAAAAACAGAATGCGTCCGGTCAAGGCAGGCAAGAGCATGAGAATGAGCTATTCAAGACAGAAAGAAGTTCTTGAAATGCCGAACCTTATTGAAGTTCAGAAGGACTCTTATCAGTGGTTCCTGGATGAAGGGTTAAAAGAAGTTTTTGATGATATCTCTCCAATAGCAGACTACAATGGCAGATTGAGTCTGGAATTTGTTGACTTTGCTTTATGCGAAGATGATGTCAAGTATTCTATTGAAGAATGTAAGGAAAGAGATGCTACATATGCAGCACCTCTGAAGGTAAGAGTAAGACTCCACAATAAGGAAAGTGAAGATATCAGCGAACATGAAATTTTCATGGGCGACCTTCCACTTATGACAAAGACGGGAACATTCGTTATCAACGGAGCAGAACGAGTTATCGTCAGCCAGCTGGTACGTTCACCAGGTATCTATTACGATATCCAGAAGGATAAGTACGGTAAGATTTTCCTTTACAGCTCACAGGTTATCCCAAACCGTGGTGCATGGTTAGAGTATGAAACAGATGCCAACGATGTGTTCTATGTTAAAGTAGATAGAAATAAAAAGGTTCCTGTAACCGTGCTGATTCGTGCACTCGGTTTCGGAACAAATGCTGAAATTATTGATATTTTCGGCGAAGAACCAAAGCTTCTTGCTACAATGGAGAAGGATACTTCTACAAACTATCAGGAAGGTATTTTAGAGCTTTATAAGAAGTTAAGACCGGGTGAACCGTTATCTGTAGATAGTGCGGAAGCGCTGATTTCAGGTATGTTCTTTGATCCGAGAAGATATGACCTTGCAAAGGTGGGAAGATATAAGTTTAATAAGAAGCTTTCTTTCAAGAGCAGACTTTCAGGACATATCCTTGCAGATGATGTTGTGGATACACAGGGCAATGTCATTGCACAGGCAGGCGATAAGCTTGACAGAGAAACAGCACAGGCAATTCAGGATGCAGCGGTTCCGGCAGTCTTCTTAAATGTAGATTTAAGAAACAGTGACGGTACAATTACAACAAAGAGAGTAAAAGTGCTGTCTAACATGGCAGTTGATATTACAAAATGGGTTGATATTTCAAAGGAAGAAGCAAGAGAACTCGGTGTTACAGAAGCTGTATTCTTCCCTGTACTCAGCCAGATTTTAGCTGAAAATGAATCACTTGAAGAAATCAAAGAAGCAATCTGCAAGAACATTGCCGATTTGATTCCAAAGCACATTACTGTAGAAGATATTATTGCTTCTATTAATTATAATATGCACCTTGAATACGGCGTTGGTACAAAGGATGATATTGATCACCTTGGTAACAGACGTATCAGAGCGGTCGGCGAACTGTTACAGAACCAGTTCAGAATCGGTATTTCCAGAATGGAAAGAGTTGTCAGGGAAAGAATGTCCACACAGGACTTAAGCGGTATTTCTCCGCAGTCCCTGATTAACATTAAACCGGTTACGGCAGCGATTAAGGAATTCTTTGGAAGTTCCCAGCTGTCACAGTTCATGGATCAGAATAACCCGTTGTCAGAAATTACGCATAAAAGACGTCTTTCTGCATTAGGACCGGGTGGTCTGTCAAGAGATCGTGCCGGTTTCGAGGTTCGAGATGTTCACTATACACATTACGGAAGAATGTGTCCTATTGAAACACCTGAAGGTCCGAACATCGGTCTGATTAACTCACTTGCATCTTATGCAAGAATTAACGAATATGGTTTTGTAGAGGCACCGTACCGTCTGGTAGACAGAACCGATCCAAAGAATCCGCGTGTTACCGATGAAGTACAGTACTTTACGGCTGATGAAGAAGATGATTATCATGTAGCACAGGCGAATGCGGAAATTGACGAAGAAGGACATTTCGTTAAGAATACTGTATCCGGCCGTTACAGAGAAGAAACTTCTGAATTTGACAAGACACAGATTGAATTAATGGACGTATCGCCAAAGATGGTATTCTCTGTTGCGACATCCATGATTCCGTTCCTTCAGAACGATGACTGTACACGAGCGCTGATGGGTTCCAACATGCAGCGTCAGGCCGTACCGCTTCTGATGACAGAAGCACCGGTTATTGGTACAGGTATTGAAAATAAGACAGCAAGAGACTCAGGTGTCTGCGTTGTAGCAGAAGCAGACGGTGAAGTCCTTTTGTCTGAATCTGATAAAATTATTGTAAGAGAAGATGACGGCAAGGTACATGAGTATAAGCTGACAAAGTTCTCAAGAAGTAACCAGAGCAACTGCTATAACCAGCGTCCAATCGTATTTAAAGGTGACAAGGTGAAGGAAGGCGATGTTATCGCAGATGGTCCTTCTACACAGAATGGTGAAATTGCATTAGGTAAGAACCCGTTAATCGGTTTCATGACATGGGAAGGTTACAACTACGAAGATGCTGTATTATTAAGTGAACGTCTGGTGCGTGATGATGTATACACTTCTATCCATATTGAAGAATATGAAATTGAAGCCCGTGATACAAAGTTAGGACCGGAAGAAATCACAAGAGATATTCCTTCCGCAAGCAGTGATTCTATCAAGGATCTGGATGAAAACGGTGTGATCCGCATCGGTGCAGAAGTACGTGCCGGAGATATTCTGGTTGGTAAAGTAACACCAAAGGGTGAAACAGAACTGACAGCCGAAGAAAGACTGCTTCGCGCAATCTTTGGTGAAAAGGCAAGAGAAGTAAGAGATACTTCATTAAAGGTACCTCATGGTGAATATGGTATCGTTGTGGCAGTGAAGACATTTACAAGAGAAAACAGCGATGAACTGGCACCGGGTGTCAGCAAGTCTGTCCGCATCTATATTGCACAGAAGAGAAAGATTTCTGTAGGTGATAAGATGGCCGGCCGTCATGGTAACAAGGGTGTCGTTTCCAGAGTTCTCCCTGTGGAAGATATGCCATTCCTTCCAAACGGACGTCCGCTTGATATCGTCTTAAACCCTCTGGGTGTGCCTTCACGAATGAATATCGGACAGGTGCTTGAAATCCATTTAAGTCTTGCAGCAAAGGTGCTTGGCTTTAACATTTCTACACCGGTATTCGACGGTGCAGACGAAAATGATATTATGGATACACTGGATATGGCAAATGACTATGCAAATACACCTTTTGACGATGAAGAATTACAGCGTGAAAAGGCAGCTGCACAGGAAAATGGCGAAGATTATCCGGAAGATATGGTAACATTTACAGATAAATATAAAGAACTGCTGAATCCTGACGTATTCCAGTATCTGAGTGACAACAGAGCACACAGAGAAGAATGGAAGGGTGTTCCGATCGGACGTGACGGTAAGGTAAGACTGCGTGACGGACGTACAGGTGAATATTTTGACAGTCCTGTAACAATCGGTTTCATGCACTACTTAAAGCTCCATCATCTGGTTGATGATAAGATTCATGCACGTTCAACAGGTCCTTACTCACTTGTAACACAGCAGCCGCTCGGTGGTAAAGCGCAGTTCGGTGGACAGCGTTTCGGTGAAATGGAAGTTTGGGCACTGGAAGCTTACGGTGCATCATATACATTACAGGAAATCCTGACTGTGAAGTCCGATGATGTTGTAGGACGAGTTCGTACTTACGAAGCAATCATCAAGGGTGAAAATATCCCTGAACCGGGTATTCCGGAATCCTTCAAGGTACTTTTAAAGGAACTCCAGTCCCTGGCATTAGACGTAAGAGTGCTTGATAAGGATAACAATGAAGTGAAACTGCTTGAAAGCTCTGAATACGAAGTAACTGACTTCAAGAAAGTTCTTGATGATGGCAGATACAGACGTGACAGCAGAGAAGAGGAAGCAGAATATGCTAAGAATGGTTCAACCATTCAGACAGTCGGTGAAGACGGCTTTGAAGATGCAGAGGATGTAGAGTATGCCGGCGATGATGCATTTGATGATGCAGATGATTATGGCGATGGCAATTCAGATATGATGGATTAATAGAAGGGAGCACGATCATGGCAGAAGAATCAAAAAGAGATTTGACCAGTCAGTCTATGAAGTTTGATAAGATTCAGATTAAACTGGCTTCTCCGGAGGATATTTTAGAGTGGTCTCACGGTGAGGTTACAAAGCCGGAGACAATCAACTACAGAACTTTAAAACCGGAAAAAGATGGTTTGTATTGTGAAAGAATCTTTGGACCGAGTAAGGACTGGGAGTGTCACTGCGGTAAATATAAAAAAATCAAAGATAAGGGTATTATCTGCGATAAGTGTGGTGTCGAAGTAACAAAGGCCAGTGTCCGTAGAGATCGTATGGGACATATCCATTTAGCGGCTCCCGTTTCCCATATCTGGTATTTTAAGGGAATTCCTAGCCGTATGGATCTGATTCTGGACATCGGACCGAAGAACCTTGAAAAAGTATTATATTTTGCAGCTTATATTGTAATTGATCCGGGTACGACAGAAATTCCGTTCAAGAAGATTTTAACAGAACAGGAATACCGTGAACTCTACGATCAGTACGGCAATACATTCCGTGTCGGCATGGGTGCGGAAGCCATTTATGAACTGCTTAAAAATGTAGATTTGGAATCAGAAGTTGCAAAGTTAAAGGAAGAACTTGAAAATACAACTTCCCAGAAGGCAGCAAGACTCATTAAGAGAATTGAAGTCATGGAAGCGTTTTTAACAGCCGGAACAAGACCGGAATGGATGATCTTAACTGAAATTCCGGTAATCCCACCGGATTTAAGACCAATGGTACAGTTAGACGGTGGACGTTTTGCAACATCCGATTTAAATGACTTATATAGAAGAATCATCAACAGAAACAACAGACTTGCACGTCTGATTGAGCTGGGCGCTCCGGAAATCATTATCCGTAATGAAAAGAGAATGCTTCAGGAAGCTGTTGATGCTCTGATTGATAACGGACGTAGAAACGGACGTCCGGTAACAGGTCCTGGTAACAGAGCGTTAAAGTCACTTTCAGACCTGTTAAAGGGTAAGCAGGGACGTTTCCGTCAGAACCTCCTTGGTAAGCGAGTTGACTATTCAGGCCGTTCTGTTATCGTTGTAGGTCCTGAATTAAAGATTTATCAGTGTGGTCTTCCAAAGGAAATGGCAATTGAGCTGTTTAAGCCGTTTGTTATGAGAGAACTGGTAAGACGTGGACTGGCTGACAATATTAAGAAAGCGAAAAAGAGCGTAGAACATCTTGAAAACAGCGTATGGGATGTGCTGGAAGATGTTATCAAAGAGCATCCGGTTATGTTAAACCGTGCTCCTACACTGCACAGACTTGGTATTCAGGCATTCGAGCCAATCCTTGTAGAAGGTAAGGCAATTAAGCTGCATCCGCTTGTTTGTACAGCGTTCAACGCCGATTTCGATGGTGACCAGATGGCCGTCCATCTGCCACTTTCAGTAGAAGCACAGGCAGAATGCCGCTTCATGCTGCTTTCACCAAACAACCTGTTAAAGCCGTCTGATGGTGGCCCTGTAGCTGTTCCTTCACAGGATATGGTTCTTGGTATTTACTATCTGACACAGGAAAGACCGGGGGCAAAGGGTGAAGGTAAGTTCTTTAAGAATGTAAACGAAGCACTTCTTGCATATGAAAACGGAGTTATTACATTACACTCTAAGATTTTAGTTCATATGACAAAGACCGATGCAGAAGGCAATACCGTTTCAGGTAATGTAGAATCTACACTGGGAAGATTTATTTTCAATGAAATTCTTCCACAGGATTTAGGATATGTAGACAGAAGCAAGGAAGAAAATCAGATGCTTCTGGAGGTTGATTTCCATGTAGGAAAGAAGCAGTTAAAGGATATTTTACAGCACGTTATTAATACCCACGGTACAACGACAACAGCCGAAGTACTTGATGATATTAAGGCAATGGGTTATAAGTATTCTACAAGAGCAGCCATGACCGTTTCTATTTCAGAAATGACTGTGCCGCCGATTAAGAAGAAACTGATTTCCGATGCAGAAAAGAAGGTTGAACAGATTACTGTAAACTACAACAGAGGTCGTTCAACAGATGAAGAAAGACATAAGAATGTTATCCGCGTATGGCAGGAAACGGATGAGGCATTAAAGGATGCCCTGATTGAAGGTCTTGATAAATACAACAACATCTTCATGATGGCCGATTCAGGTGCCCGTGGTTCTAACCAGCAGATTAAGCAGCTTGCAGGTATGCGTGGTTTGATGGCAGATACATCCGGTAATACAATCGAACTCCCAATCAAGTCCAACTTCCGTGAAGGTCTTGATGTACTGGAATACTTCATTTCAGCGCATGGTGCGCGTAAGGGTCTGTCCGATACAGCGCTTCGTACAGCCGATTCAGGATACCTTACAAGACGTCTTGTAGACGTATCACAGGATTTGATTATCAGAGAAACAGACTGCAGCGCCGGTAAGGCAATTCCGGGTATGTATGTATCTGAATTCGTAAATGATAAGGCAACTGCAAGCAGTGATGCAAAGGCAGATATCCTTGAATCATTAGAAGAACGTATTACAGGCAGATATCTTGCAGAAGACATCATTGATCCGTCTACCGGTGAAGTGATTTTAGCTGCAAACCACCTTGTAACACCAAAGAGAGCAGCACAGATTGTTGCAACAGGTGTTGAAAAGGTTAAAATCAGAACAATTCTTACCTGCCGTTCACACATTGGTGTATGTGCAAAGTGCTACGGTTCTAACATGGCGACAGGTCAGACCGTACAGGTTGGTGAAGCTGTTGGTATTATCGCTGCCCAGTCTATCGGTGAACCGGGTACACAGCTTACTATGCGTACTTTCCATACAGGTGGTGTTGCCGGTGATAATATTACACAGGGTCTTCCTCGTGTCGAAGAACTTTTTGAAGCAAGAAAGCCAAAGGCACTTGCTGTACTGGCAGAGTTTGGCGGTGTCGTAAGCTTTGCAAAGACAGAAAAGAAGACAGATATTGTTATTACAGACGATGATGGTAACTCAAAGGCTTATCCTGTATCTAGAGATACAAGAGTCAAGGTTCAGGAAGGTCAGATTGTTGTAAAGGGTGAAGAAATCACAGAAGGTTCTGAAAATCCTCATGATATCGTAAGAATCCTCGGCGTACGTGCCGTACAGGATTACGTACTGCGTGAAGTTCAGAAGGTTTACCGTATCCAGGGTGTAGAAATCAACGATAAGCATATCGAATTGATTGTACGCCAGATGTTAAAGAAGATTGTTATTGAATCTCCTGGAGATTCAGAATTCCTGACAGGTTCTCAGGTAGATACAATTGAATTTACGGAAGTAAACGAAAAGCTGGAAGAGGAAGGCAAGACTCCTGCAACAGGTACTTCAATTATTCTGGGTATTACAAAGGCTTCTCTTGCAACAAATTCATTCCTGTCAGCTGCTTCCTTCCAGGAAACAACAAAGGTTCTGACAGATGCCGCTATTAACGGCAAGGTCGATCCGCTGATTGGTCTGAAGGAAAACGTTATCATTGGTAAACTGATTCCTGCCGGTACAGGTATGAAGCGTTATCAGAACGTTGAACTGGATTCTAATGAAAGGGTCCGCAAAGAAATTGAAGAAGAAGCAGCCGAAAGAGCAAAAGAGGAAGCTGCATCTGACATTTCTGATGACGAAACACTGGAACTGACGGAAGAAGAAGTTACAGTAACAGAATAAAACCAAAGCCGTTTGAGGCATAGGATAAAAAGTTCCGGTATAGTGGGAATGCACTGTACCGGAATTTCTGTTTTTTACAGGAAAAATTTGAACTAACATATACTTTGTGCTAAAAATTTTAAAAAGTGCTTGACATATAAAAATATAAAATATATACTAAGCAAGTGTGTGATAACAGGAAAACCCTGCTATGCCACATTATTCAGAAATGAACTGAATATGCAACCATGAATTATTCTAATTCCGGGAGGTGAAAAAGGAATGCCTACATTTAACCAGTTAGTAAGACAGGGAAGAAAAACAACAGTAAAGAAGTCTACAGCACCAGCTCTTCAGAAGGGATACAACTCACTTCAGAAGAAAGCAACAGACGTAGCTGCTCCACAGAAGAGAGGCGTTTGTACAGCTGTTAAGACTGCAACACCTAAGAAGCCTAACTCAGCCCTTAGAAAGATTGCCAGAGTTCGTCTTTCAAACGGTATTGAAGTAACATCTTATATCCCAGGTGAAGGACACAATCTTCAGGAACACAGCGTTGTTCTGATCAGAGGTGGACGTGTTAAGGATTTACCAGGTACAAGATATCACATCGTTCGTGGTGTACTTGATACAGCAGGTGTCGCTAAGAGAAGACAGGCACGTTCTAAATACGGTGCCAAGAGACCTAAGGATGCTAAATAATTAGTATCGTAAAGGCAAATTGCAGGTTGGCGGATTTTCTAAAAACCATGCAGTAAAACGCGGAAATGGTCCGCATTTATTCACAATATGATTTATAACAAGTGCCGGAGTTAGATTAATCCGAAGGTTGCAGGTTTAAGATATACCGCGCACGTACACAGCCGATTATCCCGATGGCGGCAGCCTTTATTGGATGTCGCAGGTGGAAAAAGGTCATATATATTTGTGAGTACCGATGAATTAATGAATATTGTTAAGGAGGGAAGAACCGTGCCACGTAAAGGACATACTCAGAAAAGAGATGTATTAGCAGATCCTATTTACAATAATAAGGTCGTGACAAAGCTTATCAACAACATTATGCTTGATGGTAAGAGAGGAGTTGCCCAGAAGATTGTATACGGAGCATTTGACAGAGTCGCAGCAAAGACTGAAAGACCTGCTATCGAAGTTTTCGAAGAAGCTATGAACAATATCATGCCAGTTCTTGAAGTTAAGGCTAGACGTATCGGTGGTGCTACTTATCAGGTACCGATCGAAGTTAAGCCGGACAGAAGACAGGCTTTAGCTCTTCGTTGGATGACAGCTTATTCTCGTGCAAGAGGCGAGAAGACAATGGAAGAAAGACTTGCAAATGAAATCCTCGATGCTGCAAACAATACAGGATCTTCTGTAAAGAAGAAAGAAGATATGCACAAGATGGCAGAAGCAAACAAGGCTTTTGCTCATTACAGATTCTAATAATATAGGAGGATTTACCGATGGCTGGAAGAGAATATCCATTGGAGAGAACCAGAAATATTGGTATCATGGCTCATATCGATGCAGGTAAGACTACATTAACAGAGCGTATCCTTTATTATACTGGTGTAAACCACAAAATTGGTGATACTCATGAAGGTACTGCTACCATGGACTGGATGGCCCAGGAGCAGGAAAGAGGTATCACAATTACTTCAGCTGCTACAACATGTCACTGGACACCGGAAAAAGAAGGTAAGCCAGATAAGACACAGCCAGAATACCGTATCAACATCATTGATACTCCGGGTCACGTTGACTTCACAGTAGAAGTTGAACGTTCACTTAGAGTTCTTGATGGTGCTGTAGGTGTGTTCGATGCTCAGAACGGTGTAGAACCGCAGTCAGAGAACGTATGGCGTCAGGCTGATAAATACAATGTACCACGTATGGCTTTCATGAACAAGATGGATAAGATGGGTGCAGATTTCTTTGGATCATGCAACCAGCTTATAACAAAGCTTGGTAAGAATCCTGTACTTGTACAGATTCCGATTGGTAAGGAAGATGAATTTAAGGGTATCATCGACTTATTTGAAATGAAGGCTTATGTCTTCAACGGAGATAAGGGTGATGATATTTCCGTAGGTGAAATTCCTGATGATTTAAAGGATCAGGCTCAGGAATATCATGACAAGCTCATTGAACAGTGTGCTGAACTTGATGAAGACCTTATGGAAAAGTTCTTTAATGATGAAGAACTTACAATTCCTGAATTAAAGGCAGCTTTAAGAAAGGGTACTATCGAAGGTACAGCAATTCCTTGTCTTTGCGGTACAGCTTATAAGAACAAGGGTGTTCAGAAGCTTCTTGATGCAGTTATCGAATACATGCCTGCACCAACAGATATCCCGGATATCACAGGTGTTGATGAAGACGGTAACGAAGTTACAAGAAAGTCATCTGATGAAGAACCATTCTCAGCTCTTGCATTCAAGATTATGACAGACCCATTCGTTGGTAAGCTGGCATTCTTCAGAGTTTACTCTGGTACATTGAACGGTGGTTCATATGTATTAAATGCAAACAAGAACAAGAAGGAAAGAGTTGGCCGTATCCTTCAGATGCATGCTAACAACAGAAAAGAAATTGATAAGGTTTATTCAGGAGATATCGCAGCTGCTGTAGGTCTGAAGTTCACTGTAACAGGTGATACAATCTGTGACGAACAGCATCCGGTTATCTTAGAGTCAATGGAATTCCCAGAGCCGGTTATCGAACTTGCTATCGAACCAAAGACTAAGAATGACCAGGGTAAGATGGGTGAAGCTTTAGCAAAGCTTGCTGAAGAAGATCCGACATTCCGTGCCCACACAGATCAGGAAACCGGTCAGACAATTATCGCAGGTATGGGTGAACTTCATCTTGATATCATCGTAGACAGACTTCTTCGTGAATTCAAGGTAGAAGCAAACGTAGGTGCTCCACAGGTTGCTTACAGAGAATGCTTTACAAAGGCAGTTGATGTTGATAGTAAGTATGCTAAGCAGTCAGGTGGTCGTGGTCAGTATGGTCACTGTAAAGTACGTTTCTCACCACTTGAAGCAAACGTTGATAAGTTCGATGTTGAAACAAAGAATACAGTATTAATCAATGAGCCTCCGGTACTTTTCTGTGAATCATCAGTAGTTGGTGGTGCTATTCCTAAGGAATACATCCCTTCAGTTGCAGATGGTATCCGTGAAGCCGCTAACTCAGGTATTTTAGCTGGATTCCCGGTTCTCGGACTTAGAGCAGATATCTATGATGGATCTTACCATGAAGTCGATTCATCAGAAATGGCATTCCACATTGCCGGTTCTATGGCATTTAAGGATGCTATGGCTAAGGCAGCTCCGGCACTTCTTGAGCCAATCATGAAGGTTGAAGTTACAATGCCGGAAGAATACATGGGTGATGTTATCGGTGATATCAACTCTCGTAGAGGACGTATCGAAGGTATGGAAGATATCTCAGGTGGTAAGATGATTAAAGCATTCGTTCCGCTTTCAGAGATGTTCGGATATGCTACCGACCTTCGTTCTAAGACACAGGGTCGTGGTAACTACTCTATGTTCTTTGATAAGTATGAACAGGCTCCAAAGTCCGTTCAGGATAAGGTTATTGCTTCAAGAGCAAAATAATCTAATAAAAATATAGTTGCAAAATATTTAAAAATGCAATATAATAGATTTTAGCTATGAAACCCCATAAAGGGTATGAATCATTTTAAGGAGGATTTTAAACAATGGCAAAGGCTAAATTTGAAAGAACTAAACCACATTGTAACATTGGTACAATTGGACACGTAGATCATGGTAAGACTACACTTACAGCTGCTATCACAAAGACTCTTCATGAGAGACTTGGTACAGGTGAAGCTGTTGCATTCGAAAATATCGATAAGGCTCCAGAAGAAAGAGAAAGAGGTATCACAATCTCTACAGCTCACGTTGAATATGAAACAGAAAAGAGACATTACGCTCACGTTGACTGCCCAGGTCATGCCGATTACGTTAAGAACATGATCACTGGTGCTGCTCAGATGGATGCTGGTATCCTCGTAGTAGCTGCTACAGATGGTGTTATGGCTCAGACAAGAGAACATATCCTTCTTGCTCGTCAGGTAGGTGTTCCTTACATCGTTGTATTCATGAACAAGTGTGATATGGTTGATGATCCGGAACTTCTTGAATTAGTAGATATGGAAATCAGAGAACTCCTTAACGAGTATGGCTTCCCAGGCGATGACACACCAATCATCCAGGGTTCAGCTCTTAAGGCTCTTGAAGATCCGAACAGCGAATGGGGCGATAAGATTCTTGAACTTATGCACACAATCGATGAATATGTTCCAGATCCAGAAAGAGATACAGATAAGCCATTCCTTATGCCAGTAGAAGACGTATTCTCTATCACAGGTCGTGGTACTGTTGCTACAGGTAGAGTAGAACGTGGTGTTCTTCATATAAATGAAGAAGTTGAAATCGTTGGTATCCATGATGACATTCGTAAGGTTGTTGTAACTGGTATCGAAATGTTCAGAAAGCTTCTTGATGAAGCACAGCCAGGTGATAATATTGGTGCACTTCTTAGAGGTGTTCAGAGAGACGAAATCCAGAGAGGACAGGTTCTCTGCAAGCCAGGTTCAATTACACCTCATCACAAGTTTACAGCTCAGGTTTACGTATTAACAAAGGACGAAGGTGGACGTCATACTCCATTCTTCAACAACTACAGACCACAGTTCTACTTCAGAACAACTGATGTTACTGGTGTTTGTGAACTTCCAGCTGGTACAGAAATGTGCATGCCTGGTGATAACGTAGAAATGACAGTTGAACTTATCCACAACGTAGCTATGGAGCAGGGTCTTCGTTTCGCTATCCGTGAAGGTGGACGTACAGTAGGTTCAGGTGCTGTTGCTACAATCATTGAGTAATTTTATTGGTTGATGTACTCAGTATTTATACAGTAAATTTAAAGGCTTCCGGGATTTTCCCGGAAGCCTTTTTTTGGCTTGCTCAGCCATTTATATTCTTAAATTTTTACCACCACTTCTCACGGTAAGAGTACTCTCCACGGTAATTAGAAGCGTTATAATCAGGATATTTGAAAGGTGCATATACATCATCTTTAGGTGCATCATCCTGTGTATATATGTACATTGAATCATAATCCCATGTCACAATTTCATCACGGGCATCGCCGTAGAGATTTACAGCTTCTGCACACATGGTAGGATGACCGTCATCAGGGAACTTAACAACCTGAATACCTCTGCCATCAATCATTCCACCGCGCTCTACATCAGCATTAAGAAGAATGAAGTCCTGACCGTCACCAGTCCAGTTTACAGGTGTTAAAAGATTACCATTAAGCTCATTTTCCATTTCCCATAACTGGTTACCTTCGCTGTCATAGAAATATATAATTCCCTGATGTCCCCAGAAATTAACAACAACCATTTCATAACCTGGGCGGTCAGGAAGGTAATTAGCGAGACTGACACGCTGTGCATGACCTATGCCATCCTTTTTGAGAAGTTTTCCGTTAAAATCAGATATCAGGAAGCCTTCCTTTCCCGCAACGCAGGCAAAGAATTTAGTGCCTTTATGTGGACCGGATTCGAATCTTCCTGGAACAATTTCATCAATGTGGTCTTCATTAACAGGCATAGTCCACATCTTGTTACCGTGGCAGTCAAGCATGTTATAACCTACCAGAAGTTCATCATGCCCATCCCCGTTAATATCAATTGCAAAAGGAAAATGCCCGGTATTCTTATCACTCTGGAAATGCCACATAACCTCCAGGTCATCGTTAAGTGCATACACCCTGCAATAACGATCCTTAATAAGAATATCACGTGGCTTATCAAGACCACGGAAATTGCATATACGCATACCGTCAGGGTTAATTCTGTCAAAAGCATAGATTTTATCAGGAACACCGATAATCGTTCCATCCTCCTCTGTTGTAGAGAAAGGTGCTTTGGCACGTTTCTTGACTTCACCTGTTCTGCCATCAAGAATAAGAATTTCAAAATTCTTGGCGGTTATAACCTCGTCAAAACCATCACCATCAATATCATATATCTGCATAGGCATGTCAGCTGATATAGTGCCAATGTCGTGATTATTGGTTGGTTCACCGTGCTGCCATAAAATATTGCCGTCAAGGTCAAATGCGGTGAGACAGCTGATGGTTCCATAAGCATCACGGTTTACTCTTTTCTGACACTGTGCCATAACCATCTGGTATTCGCCGTTGCCAAGCAGATGACCAAAACGAAGCTGCCTTCCGGTGCCGCAGCCATTGAGGTCAATCTTCTTAAGAAGCTTCATCTTAGGATAATGCGCCTGCGCATTTTCACATTCAGCTTTATAAGCATTTCTTGCAGCATCAATAGAAGCAGCAGTACTTTCAGAAGTAGTAACATTTACAAAACCAAACTGTGCAGGGATCGTTGCTGTAACGGCGACTTTGCCACCCTGTACGGCATATTCAGTGTCAATGTTAAAATAGACCTTATCATCAACGCTGCATATAACATGGCTGCCTTTAATTTCTGCTTTAAGGATATAAGTATCGTCACAGTTGTAGTTGAAAGCTACAGAATCAAGAATAGTAACCTCTTCCTTGTGACGGTATTCAACTCTCAGTTCATGTTCTTCAAAAACAAGGACAAGAAGATTAGCAGAGTTCTGACAACAAAAACCAATGCCGGCATTACCCCATTTGGTAGTAAACATACGGACACTTGCAGTTATAGTATAATCACGCCAGAATCTGTCGCCGCTTGTAAGCATAGGAAAAGTCCGGTGGGGCTTATCATTGCGGATACGCATCTGCTCCATAAAATGTTTTCCATTATATTCAGAAATAATCCAGGAAGCACCCTGACCGTTATAAGTGTGGTTGCATACCGGGTCATGCCATTTACCATAATATCCGGGATAGTGGATAAAATGATACTCACCCATTGCCGAATGATTCTTATCATAAGGGAATTCACCAATGGGAAAATCAGAGAAATCTTCATCAAGTAAAATAAAATCTGCCATAATAACCTCCATTCTTAAAAAAAATAATAAAATGGTACATTGCCGCATTCTTGGTATATAAATAATATCTAACGAAGCAAATCATATACTGATTATAGGTCGTTTATAGAGAAAATGTTACTGATTTTTTACATATTTTTGGGATTTTGGAAGATTTCGTGCAGTTTTTTGCAGCTATAAAAATACAATATGAATATAATAAAAGCGTATTAAGAAGCAAGATATAAGATTCTATTGTCCCACTTCATGAATAATGTTAAAATAATACTAAATACAATTCAAATCGGGCTGTGGGAAGCAGATTTAAGATATAAATAACATTTAGAAAGCGGAAATAATATATGAAAAAAAGAAAAGTGTTTTAAAAGATATTATCGCACAATCTCCTGAAAAAGAGTATGGACAGCTGTATGCAGATATTATGCTTGAACTCTCACAGGGAACGCTGGCACCGGTCCGCAGTGCAGGAACAAATGGTAAAAAGCCGGCGCTTCCCGTGGCATTCTGGGAGTATGTGAAAGAGCCGGATTACGGTGATGTCAGTGAAAAGCTGAATTTTAAGCTGCATCCGCTTCTTCATACAGCGTATTACCGGAAACAATTACGGATACAGATTTTAAAGAACGTATACAGCTGAAAAAATATGAGGTACAGTCGATTGAAAAAAGCATTAAAAAATCTGGAAAACAAAAAAATCAGCTGGAGGTTCAGGCAGGAAGTGTATCCGAATATGCAGATGAACCGGTGTCAGCTTCACCGGAGGAACAGGAACAAATCAGACAGCAGATTCCGGATATTGAAACAGTAGAAGCACAGGAACTTACCCGGTATCAGAAGACGGTAAAAAGAAATCTGCTGACGGCACTGTCACGGTTAAAGGATGAGCAGAACCGTCTGGCAGAAGAAATCCGTTCAATTGCGGCAAAAGATATTTATGCAGAAGATTATTTTAAGAAAACATTTGACAGTCTGTTGACACAGACTGCCAGTCCAAAGAATCTGGCAGAGCAGTATGCCGTGAATAAGGCTTCATATGAGAGCCAGCTGGAAAAACTTAAAATTGATCTTGCAAGCATCGACAATGAACAGAAAAACATTGAAGAAATGTTTTTAGAATACGTGCGCAGTGTTAATGCGAATATTGCAATGATTGATAAAAATTCAACAATCAGCGTGCGTGGCAGAAACATTAAAATGTTAAAAATCCAGGTAGCAGACTGGGAAAGCGAACAGGAACATTTCCGTATGAAACTGCACGATTATTTTGAGCAGGTGATACAAAATGGTCTTGATACGATTGATAAGAATGAAAATCTGAATGAATTTTTGGGAAATGTCATTACAACAAAAAGACTGTATGATGATACTGTGGGTATCGGCAGTGTAAAAATTAAGCTGTATAAGATTGAAGCGGAACGTGAAGTCCCGATTACATGGGCAGAGGTATCAGCCAATTCCGGCGGCGAGGGCTTTTTATCAGCGTTTGTGATTCTGACCTGTCTGCTTAGTTATATGCGGCGGGATGAGAGTGATTTGTTTACCACGGGAGAGGAAGGCAAGGTGCTGATTATGGATAATCCGTTTGCACAGACCAATGCGGAACATCTGCTGAAACCACTGATGGAGATGGCAAAGAAAACGAATACGCAGCTCATCTGCCTTTCGGGACTTGGCGGTGATTCCATCTATAACCGCTTTGACAATATTTATGTGTTAAAACTTATGGATTCAAGTATCAGAAGCGGCGCATGGCGCATGGAAGCCAGACATATCAAAGGCGAACCGGTGAAGCGGATGGTACTGTCAGAATTCAGGGTGGAAGAGAGGGTTTAAATGCGTGAAAAAGAAATGATACCAACAAGAGAAGAAGCTATGGAATTTATCCGTGACGGTTTGGCATGTAATCCGGGACCTTGGGGACGGCATTGTTTAACTGCGGCACACTGCGCAGAAAAAATTGCACATGCCTGTGGTGATATGGATTCAGAGAAAGCGTACATATTAGGATTACTGCATGACATAGGCAGAAAATTTGGCGTGCGGCATCTGGGGCATGTTTCGGATGGATATACTTATATGAAGCAGTTAGGATATGATGAAGTGGCAAAAATTTGTCTGACACATTCTTTTAACAATCATACGATTGATGATTATATTGGAAAATTTGATGTTTCCGATGAGGAGTTACGGCTCATAAAGACCGAGTTGGACAAGGCGGTATACGATGAATACGACCGCCTGATTCAGTTATGCGACAGTCTGGCAGGGGCAGACGGCGTTCTTGATGTGGAAGACAGAATGAAGGATGTAAAGAAAAGATACGGATTTTACCCACAGGCGAAGTGGGATACGAATATCCGTCTAATGCAGTATTTTGAAAAGAAAATGAATCAGAATATTTATCTTGTTTGCGAGAAAGATACATTTGTACCGGAGGACATTTAATGGATATTTTTAGAGGGATTAAAAAACGGTATAAAGGTTTATCCGCAGGAGCTGATACCGTACATTTTAAAACCGGAAAAAGAAATTGTGCATTTTATTTCAAGGCAGGTTTAAAATAGGCGAAAGACAGTAAAGGAGAGGGGAACATGAAAGAAGAATATGAAATGTATGAAACAGATGAAACACAGCTTGAAGCGGAGCATTTGAAAAAACATAATAAGTATAGCGTAAAATTGTAGAATTTTGTAATCTGAGGTGAGAAAGTCCTAAAATAGCAATAGCCATTTTATATGGATTGTGATAAAATAATACAAACCAACCACAAAAACGAGGACAACCATGAAAGAACAAAGTGAAGAAAACACAAAAAAAGAAGTTATTGAAAAGAAAACCATCCGTATATTCAGAGGACATCTGTTTATAAAGCTGGTAATTATATTACTGCTGGTGCTGGCGGTGATTGCCGGCATTGCGGGGCTTAGAAAGGACAGTGGACAGCCGGCAGAGTCGGAGAGCAAGACAACAAGGATTGGCTTTGAAAATATCGGGCAGATGGTCACGCAGGCGGCTTACTGTACGGAGATGAATGTCACAAAGGATTCGCGTAAGCTGTTTGGAATGACGATTCCGTTTACACAGAGCGAATACATTTACAGCTATGATGTGGAAGTGAGAGCGGGACTGGATTTTAGTCAAATTGAATGGAGCGTTGACGAAGATAACAGCACGATTCAGGTTCGTCTGCCGCAGGTGCAGATTTTAAGCAGTGAAATCAACACGGATACCTTTAAGGTGTATCATGAGGAAGAAAGCATTTTCACACCAATTAAACTGGCGGATAATAACGATGCCCTGAAAACGCTGATTGAAAATGCAAAGCAGGATGCGGTTGCAAACGGTCTGCTTGAAAATGCGGAGAGCAACGCGGAAACGATTCTCAGGGGATTTTTTGCAAATGTCTATGATTTGCAGAAATATAAGATTGAATTTATCATACAAGAGGCAGAAAAATGACCATTATCACCGGACTGATTTTTGCACATAAAATTATCGGTCTCAGTATCGGAATGTTGATTGCGGATTTGGGAGTCGGCAGAGTGATTGCGGTATTTCAGCATTTATTTTATGAGAAAATGGAGGCAGTGCGCATTTGAAAGAATTAGAAAACGGAAAGAAAAAACTGCTGATTACAGGAATGATTCTTATTATAATCGCGGTATGTGCGGCAGGCATTTTTGCTTACGGCAGTCATAAAAACAATCAGAAAGCGGCGGCAAAAGTACAGGAAGAAAGTGTACAGCGCGCATCACAGGAACAGTCCCTTGCGGCACAAAAAGAGCAGGAACAGGAAGCCCGGAGTATTGCCGAGGCAGAATTGCAGAAGGCATTTTCCGAGGCACAGAGCCGTGATGAATCCATAGCCGCATCGGAAGCAGAATCAAGGGAACAGGCGCAAAAAGAAGCAGAAGAAGCTTCGATTGCACAGGAAAAAGCCGAGCAGGAAGCCCGTGAAGAACAGGAAAGACAGGCACAGGGCGCAGGACTGGCAGAACGGCTTGCAGGCTATGAAACAGTGAGCCGCCCGGCAGGGTCGACCGGAGATATTATCTGTATTGACCCCGGACATCAAAGCCGCGGCAATAACGGAAAGGAGCCGGAAGGGCCGGGTTCACAGACGATGAAGACTAAAGTGGCAGGCGGAACGGGCGGTGTGGTATCGGGTGTGCCGGAATATCAGCTGACCCTGACAATCGGCATGATGTTAAAGCTGGAACTGCAAAACAGAGGATACACCGTAGTGATGACAAGGGAGTCCAACGATGTTGATATTTCCAATAAAGAGCGCGCAGATATTGCAACGGCGGCGGGAGCGGCGGCAACAATCAGGATTCACGCAGACGGTGTGGACAGTGCTTCCGCTTCCGGAGCTTCGGTACTGGTGCCAGGTTCGTCAAATCCGTATATACCGGAACTGGCAGGCAGTTCCAGTCAGTTAGGAAGCTGTATTATCAATTCGTATTGTGCGGCAACCGGAATGAAAAACCGCGGGGTAGTCGGAAGTGACAATATGACAGGTATCAACTGGAGTACCAATCCGGTTGCCCTGCTGGAACTCGGATTTATGACCAATCCGACAGATGATGCGAATATGCAGGACGATACCTATCAGCAGTTAATGGTGCGCGGCATTGCAGATGGTATTGATGCGTATTTTGGAAGATAATGGAGCTTAGTGTGAAAAATCACACTGATGTGCTGATTTTTCACACAGATATTTGTTAAAAAAAAACAAATATTCCTCATGTCAGATGAGAAATCGCCTGCGCGAATTTCTCATCGCCGCTTTGCAACAAGTTGCTCAGAAATGGAGAGTATCATGCACAAGGTTCAGGCGAAAGCCATTCTTTCGGCAAAAAACGGAATGAACATTTACCGGGGCTGTCAGCACGGCTGTATTTACTGCGATGCAAGAAGCACCTGCTATCAGATGAATCATGTATTTGAGGATATTGAGGTTAAGGAAAACGCGCCTCAGTTATTAGAAGCAGCATTAAAAAGAAAACGGAAAAAATGTATGATTGGTACCGGGGCAATGAGTGACCCGTATATGCCGCTGGAAATGGAATTAAACCTGACAAGGCAGTGCGCAGAGCTGATTGAACGGTATGGATTCGGGTTGACCGTACTGACAAAGTCCGATAATGTACTACGGGATTTGGATTTATTCCGCAGAATCAATGCAAAGACAAAGTGTGTCATACAGATGACACTGACGACTATGGACGATGTACTCAGCCGGAAAATAGAACCGGGTGTCTGCACAACCGCGCGGCGGATAGAGGTCTTAAACATTTTAAAGGAGGAAGGTATTCCGACCGTGGTATGGCTGACACCGTTACTGCCGTTTATTAATGATGCCGAAGAAAATATTTTCGGCATTTTAGAAGCCTGTCAAAAGGCATCGGTGCGCGGTATTATGACATTTCATTCATTTGGAGTGACGTTAAGGGACGGCGACCGGCAGTATTTTTACAGCCAGCTCGATAAAAAATTTCCGGGGCTTCGCAGACAGTATATTGAAGCGTATGGAAATGCCTATGAACTGCCGATTCCGCGCGACAGGGAGATTTTTCCGGTATTCAGGGGAAAATGTGAAGCGGCGGGCATTGAATGGCGGACGAATCAGATATTTGAGTATCTGAACACCTTTGAGGAAAAGGGCTGCGGGCAGCAGATGACGTTGGCAGATTTTATGTGATAATTATTTTTTGTGATGTCAGGGAAAGTTTTGACATTATTTTTTACAGAAACAGAACAGGCGGGCATATCCGGAAGAATTATACTTTCCGGCATACCCGCCTGATTTTGTATTTTTTTATTCTGATTTTTCCGTATCAGCATCTTCTTTATCAACAACCTTAATAATATTCTTTTTCCACATAATCCGTGAAGAAATAATGGCAACCGGGAGCATGAATAAAATCAGGAAGCCGACCATGCCAAACAGGGAAGAACCGGTTGTGATACGTACGACGAGGGCAAGCACCGTAATAATGACAATAACAGGAACAACGCCCATAACACCGTTTTTTACAACCTTTTTACCGGAGCTGGTGCTGGCAAAAAGACCGAGGGTCAGCGAACCAAACAGCGCCGGTATCAGATAGTTGGAAGCTGTTTTTACGGCAGGCAGTTCAAAGACCGGGCTGATCCATGCGCTAAGCAGTGCGGCAAGCGCAAGAATGATAATCGTCATAATCGAACATATCGCAACGGCAACCGAAGAAATGGCTTCGCCTTCAGGGGTATTCGGTTCTTTTTTGGCAAGCTTCATGGCATTGACGGCACATGGCAGCTTCAGGTTCATAATATTTCCTGTGATAAATGTCAGATAAGAAGAAGCGCCGAGAATCGGTGTGTAGCTGATTGCTTCCGAAAATCCGACCGGAATATAAATCATTAAAATACTGATAGTGCTAAGGTTAATGACTTCACCAATGGAAGGCAGACTGTCATAAAAGGTGAGCACAACAAACGGAATGGCAATCATGTACAACAGGGCAATCAGTGTGCCGATGCGTCCCCATTTGTGCGCCCATGCCTGAAAGGAGTCTGTAATTACAATTTTATTTGAACCTTTTTTCTTCATAAGATATCTCCAATCTGCAAAAATGCTATAAAAACAACTTACACCACAATACGGATGAAATCATGCCGCCAATCATGGAAAATGCCATGATAAAATCATTGAGCCATGCAAGCTTCGGGTTCTTTGCAAGAAGCCCCAGCCCTACGGCAATGACAAGACCGGTCAGCATAACAGCCGCCTGAACGGTGTCGCCGATTAATAAAACCGGAATGTAGACGGCAAAAAGACACAGCATGAAACAGCCGCTTAAAACGTACTTCCAGCCGTTTCCATTTTCTTCGGATTTGCTGACACTCATGGAAAGCTTTTTGCCAAGCGGCAGTAAAATGAAAAAACCGCTTAACATGCCGATACTCATAAGAATCATAACAACACCGAACTGTTGTCCGGTTGCACCCTCCAGCATTTCCGCACTGCTTGAAAATCCAATAGCGGAAGCTACGGAGCTTGAAATCAGCGACTCATAGGAAAGTGAGCCGATAACGGAAAGGCGCCACCAGCTCCAGACTGTTCCGAGTACCGAAATCAGTGCAAACAGCCCGACAACGATAGACAGGCTTGGGACAATGGAAAAGACCAGACTGGATTTGATGACATTTTTTAAATCCTCTTTGGAAATGCCCAGTTCCAGACAGTGTGTGTATGCTTTTTTTAAATAGACCAGTGAAAATCCTACAATGTAGAGCAGTCCGATTATAACCATGGCAAGGAGCAGCGGACTGGTAATAATATCTTTCATGGTAGCCATAAAAACCTCTTTTCTGCCGCGGATGCGGCGCATGTAAATCAGAATAAAATTTAGTTCTTGTGTTCTGTAAGCCAGCGCATTGCCGTATAGGCATAAACGGCGCAGCCTTCGGATAATACCGCTTCGTCAAATTTTACTTTCGGGTGGTGCTGCGGATAGCAGTAGCCCTCCTGCGGTGTGCCTGCCGCCAGTGCAAACATAATGGATGGAACTTCCTGGCTTACATAGGCAAAATCTTCGCTTCCGGTGCTTTTCGGTGCTTTGCCTTCACCGGACATCGCATTAAGTGCAGAAGCCGTAAATGCTTTGGAAGGGCCTAAGAGTTCTTTTAAATAGTCTGCGGTGCAGACGGCAAGGTCCGGGTTGTTGTAAAGACATGGACAGCCGCTTCCGTAAGTAACCGTTGCAGTAGCGCGGAAAGCTGTGGCAATTCCGGAAGCAATTTCAGAAACACGCTGTTTGATAAAAGCGCGCGTAGATTCATCATAGGTGCGGATCGTTCCACTCATATGGGCGGTATCGGGAATGACATTGGCGGCATTTCCGGCATTAACCGTTCCGATTGTTAAAATAGCCTCATCGGAAAGTCCGAGTTCTCTTGCGTGGATTTCCTGAAGACCTGTGATAATGTGGGCGGCAACGGTAACCGGGTCAACACCGTTATTCGGCATAGAACCGTGACAGCCTTTTCCCTGAATATCAATATAGAAGTAATCGGCGGCAGGCGCACTGACACCGCCGTCGCAGGAAATAACCGTACCGGCAGGCAGAGGAAGCCCTGCCATTACATGAATCATCATGGCGGCATCGACATCAGGATTTTTTAAGACACCGGCTTCGATCATATCGTGGGAGCCTTCAAAAATTTCCTCGGCAGGCTGGAACATGAGTTTGACCGTGCCTTCGATTTCATCTTCATGTGCTTTTAAAAGGCGTGCGGCGCCTAACATCATTGTAGTGTGCATATCATGACCGCAGGCGTGCATTTTTCCGTTGGTGGAAGGAAACGAAACATCGGCTTCTTCCTTCATCGGCAGGGCATCCATATCGCCGCGGATTAAAAAGACCTTACCGTCCTTTTTACCGCCTGCCAGTGCGACAATGCCGGATTTACCGCACATCTGTGGCTCGTAGCCCATGGAAATGAGTTCCTGCTTTACATAATCAACGGTTTCCTGAATATCAAAGCCCGTACCAGGGTGTGTATGCAGAAATCGTCTTGTCCGGACAAGCTGTTCCTGATAAGAAGCAGCTTCCTGTAAAAGTGCTGTAGTTGTCATAAGGGACCTCCTTTTTCTATAAAAAACTTATTATGAAGCTGGGGTCAAAAATCCCCGGCTATGATGCCTGTGGATTGTTCCACACTGCAATACGGTGTTGTAATATAGTGCCGTAAGTAAAAAAAGGCGAAGATGTCCAAGGGTTTCGTGGCATCTTCGCTACAGAAAATAATATTATCAATCGGGTAATAGTTTGTCAACAAAATAAAAGAAAGTTTTTTATCTGAAAATTTAAAAATGTAAAGTCCGAAAACCCGTTGACGGTTCACCACAAAAAGCGTAAATTGAAAGTGATGAATAATAAAGTAGAGGACCTGTAAAATGTATCTTGCAATATGTGATGATGATATACTGTTGTGTGCCAATTTAAGAAGAAAGCTGGCGGCATTTGATACCGGCGGAAACAAACTGTTTGTGGACGAGTATCATTCAGGGGAAGAATTGTTAAAGGGTGCCTGTCGGTGCAATTATGATGCGGTATTTCTGGATTTATATATGGAAGGCATGTCGGGATTTGATACGGCAAAGGCATTAGCCGAAAGAAAAAGCGAAGCCCGGATTATTTTTCTGACATCGAATGAATCGCTCGTATTTGACAGCTTTGAGTACCAGCCGTTTTATTTTTTAAGAAAAGAAAACTATACGGAAGTTCTGCCAAAGGTTATGGCGAGGCTGAAAACGGTTTTAAATCAGAACGGAACCTTTTTACTGGACGGTAAAAATGAAAAGGAATCCATTGCCGTCAGCAGTATCTGTTATGTGGCAAGTGATAAGCATAACGTTGTTATTTATACCACCAAATACAGTTACGAGGTGCGAAAGACCATGACGGAAACTTCAAAACAGCTTGAACCGTATGATTTTGTCAGAATTCACAAGCAGTATCTTGTAAATTTAAAATATGTGAAAAAGGTCAATATGCGGGACGAAACTGTTTTGTTAATGAATGATACGGTTCTGGACATGAGCAGGCGGTGTAAGGATACGGTGCTGGAGCGTTTCACGCAGTATCAGCGCAACATGAACGGAGCGGTATAGATGAATACAACACTGATTAATGAAAATATGTATCAACTGCTGCTGTCGGCAAAGGACAGCGTAGGGATTCTGCTGTTCCAGATGATTATGCTTGAAATGGCACTGCTGTTTATCCGTACAATCAGAAATGATATACAGCGGCGGCGTACGGGAAATGAAAACGGTTATAAAAAGGACACGTTTTTGGGAAACCGCGGTAACTATATGGTATGTGTGGCGGCGGCATTTCTGGTGCTGACGGCGGCAAATCAGTTGATTGTTGCAAAGGGACTTGCCATATACATGCTGGTGCTTTCAGAGGGCGTTGTACTGGGCGTGCTTACAGGGGTATTGACCGGCGGGAATATCAAAAAAGCGATGGTTACGACCGGTGTTTTGACTGTGGCGGCAGGAATTGCCTGCGTCTTAGGAGAACGGTTTTACAATGGAGCGGAGGACAGTGTGATGTTATCCGCCGCATTTATTGCATTTTTGGAATTTGTGCTGGCAGATGCACTTGTTAAAAGAGAGCTGTATCAGCTTCACCCAAAAGAATTGGGACTGCTGGCTCTCACGATTCTGATATGCGCGGCAGTATCGGCAGGGATGCTGTCGGACAGGGTGCCAGACCGTGGCATGGGAACAATCGTAGTGGCAGGTGTTTTGTTAAATGAAAGCTTTCTGATTGTCTTGTTGTGCCGTATTAAGTCCATGCAGAAAAATGAGCAGGCGGCGGAAAAAGCATTGCAGGAGAGCGCTTACCAGAAACAGTATATGGACAGCGTGGCAGTGCTTGACGAGCATGTCCGCAAAATGCGCCACGATTTAAAAAATCACGTCAACACCCTGAATATGCTTCTTTCCGATGAGGAACACGGTCAGGAGCGGGCAAAGCAGTATCTTTTGGAATATGTCCGTCAGACTGCGGCATTACAGGAATTTGTAAAGACGAAAAACAGCGTGGCGGATGCGGTGTTAAATGCGAAGCTGATGTACTGTAAAGAGCAGGATATTCCGGCGGTGATTTCGGTGGATAAGAATATTCGTGGATTAACCCAGACGGAATTATGCTGTGTACTCGGAAATCTTTTAGACAATGCGATTGAAGCCGAGTTAAAGCTTTCCTAGGCACAGAGAAAGATTGAAATAAAGATTGTCATGATAGAAGAAGTAGTGGACATTTTGATAAGAAACCGCATTGCAGAGCCGGTTTTACAGGATGTACAGAAAGTAAAAAATATTGGTACAACCAAGCAGGATGCAGAAAATCACGGCTTTGGCTTGAAAAATGTCCGGGAAATTGTAAAAAAATACGACGGATTTATGGATCTGTATGAAGACAGTGGCTGTTTCTGCGTGCATATCCGAATATAAAACCGTTCGTGCCATAAAAGTGACCGCTTGTGCCGCCCCCTCTTGTTAGAAGATAACAGGAGGGGGTATATTTGTTTTAAGGAAATGCCAAAGCGTGTCAGTAATTTCAGAGAATCCGGTATCGGTAATTTCAATTTTGCAGGCGGGCATAAAAAAATAAAGGAGAAGGTTATGAAAAGAAAAAAGTGGGAAATGCCGGGAGTAAAGGCAGGGAGCAGGAGAGCCGCTGCAGTCACACTTACGGTACTGCTGGCGGCAGTCTGCGGCGGCTGTGGGAATCAGTATTCGGTGGAAGATGCCGTAAGCCGCGATGAAAAATTTACGCTGGTGGGAGATGCAGGCGAGGCACAGACCAAGGATTTAAGTCAGGCGACAACCACGGCAATGATAGCACATGAAGAACCGACGGCGTATCAGTTTAACGGCAAAAAGGTAAACGTAACAGAGGTTGGAATGGGTGAAACAAAGCTGTATGGCGGCTTTGAAATTACCGTGCTGAATGCGTGGAAGCTCGGTAACACCCTGACCCGGTTAGATGAAATTGAAAACGGCGATGCCACCTTTAAAAACTGGCTGGTTATAAGCCGCGAGTTAAATGAAGACGGCTCATCGTCCAAGAACAATCACCAGTATGTTGCGGTCAAGGTCCGTATGAAAAATGTATCCGGTGGGAATAACAAAAAGCTGGAAATGAGCGGGACACTGGTGAATAAAGATGGTGAGAATTTATTCCAGCGGATTTCGTTTGCGGAAATAATAGGATTTGATAAATGTCCGTATTTAAAACGTCCCGAAGAATTGCATAAGGACGCATACTTTTATAACTTTGCACAGGACGAGGAAATAGAAACCGTAATGGTATACCAGTTGATAAATACACCGGGTGTTTTAAGAGATGTCTATATGTATTCGGGCATTGGCGGAATCGGCGGTACAGACGGTGTCAACTCGATTGCAGACGGCAGTTATATGTTCCGGCTGGATATCGGGGAAGGGAATTAGAAAGCAAAAAGGAGAAACATTGTGAGAGAGCAGTTTCATACAGAATGGGAAAGAGCCGTAAAAAATAAAATGATGTGGATTGCGGTTTTTATAGGCTGTCTGCTTGCCATAGCACAGACGGTATTTGAAGTTTATCCGTATGCCAGAAATCCGTTGATGTTTTACAGAGGCAGTGACGGACAACCGGCAAGCCTTTTTATGTACTGGTTCGGATTAAATTCAGGCAGTCCGTACAAAGTAACTTTTTTAACGATTTTTCCGGTGCTGGCAATGATGCCGCATGCACTGTCGTATCATCTGGATCGGAAAGGCGGTTATATTAAAAATGTGTATACCAGAACGAAAAAAATCAATTATCTGACGGCGAAGTATCTGGCTGTTTTTTTAAGCGGCGGTCTGACGGTGCTGTTTCCGTATCTTGTCAGCCTGCCGGTTACCGCCTGTATGCTTCCGGCATTGACACCAATCCGGAACGGACAGTATCTTTCGGCAACAGAGCTGTTTTCATCGATATTTTATACCAAACCGTTTGCCTACATCGCCATTTATATGGTGATTACATTTTTTTACGGCGGAATTTTTGCGACAACGGCTCTGGCGGCGGCAAGCATTGTAGATAATATATTTCTGCTGGGAATGGTTCCTTTTTTAATATGGTATGGTTTTACAACGGCATCAAATTTTGTGGGAAGAAAGTCGGGAATTACGGTGGATCTCATCTGGCTGCTGGATATGAGCCACGGCGCGATACTGCATAAGGAAACCGTTTTTGTGACCGGAGCGGTTGTCGGCGTGATTACGGCGATTATATATTTTGTAAACGGGGTGAAACAAGATGCATTATAAAAGGAAACAAATTTCAAAAAAGAAAATGATGATCAGAAGCGTGGCAGTGCTTGCGTGTCTTATAACAGCGGCGGTTATGGGATATTTTATCCGGGATATTAACAGGCGTTTTCCAAACCCTTCGGTCTGTGAGCAGTATACAAAGGATTCACCCGCAATGCTTGACGGTCTGGAGATTACACCGCTTTCGACACACATTTATTCTTATGATGAATATCGTGAGCGGTATCCCGATTCGCTCGATGCGGGAGAACATGCTAAGGACTGGAAGGTGATTGTGTATAAGCTGGCATTTCGCAATACGACAGAGAAGGAACTGCGTTTTGAGGCGGATTCATTTTTAGCCGTTGCACAAAACAGCGGATTTCACAACGGTGTGTCACAGGAGAACCGAAAGAGAAATCAGACGATACAGCCCGGAGAGGTGCAGGAGATCGAATTGTCGTGTACTGTAACGGAGATTCTTATCGGGAAAAAGTGGTTTCAAAAATTAGAGGAGGAGACGTACACGCTGGTTTACTGGTGGTATCCGGTACAAAAAGAACTGGTGTTTACCAATGAATAAAAAAGCTTTACAGGGGAATTCAGGGGAAATGTGTCAGCGGAGCGTGTCTAAAAAAATGGGGAAAGGGGAGAAGAAATTTTGAAAAAATTTGTCAACGGCTGGCTGGATACCGGACTTTTGTGGTTTTCGGCAGTGCTTATTCCGGTCTGGCTTATGGTTATTTTTAAAACGGCGATGTCGGAGCCGGACGTGGTGTACTGCATGAGTGATATATACGGCTATGCACATGAAAAGGGATTAATTATTTTTTTATTGTTGTCCCAGCTTTTTATTATCAACCATATTAAATATGAAATGCGTGCGGCGGTGCTGGTGCGTAAAAAAAGCATGAAAAGCTTTTGGCTTTCGCTGTGTAAAAAGATTTTTTTACAGGCGGGACTGTTTGTACTGTATGTGTTTGTACTGGTAACGGCATACGGCGTGACACATTTCCAGTGGAAATGCAACTGGCGGGAGCTAAACAGCAATGCGTATGCACAAATGCAGCGTCCGGTGGAATTTGAAGTGGCGGCGTGGCAGACGGCAGGCATTTTTCTGATTGTGCTGTTTGCGGAAATTACCGTTATGGCAATGATGATTGTCCTGCTTTGGTGGAAGCTGTCCCAGCCGGTCTACGGTTATGCGGTAATGATGGTGCTGTTTACACTGGAAAAGCGGATGACACCGGCACCGGTCAATATCTTTTTCCTGCGCATGTGTTTTCCTTGCACAAGGCTCTATTATCAGGGGATTCGTGCGGGCGATGAGATACTTTTTCCGCTGTGCTGTGTGGCGGCGGCATTTGTACTGGGACTGTTTTTGATGCGAAGAAAAAATATGTTAAAGAAAGAGGCAGATTAATGAAACAGCAGATTAGGGCGGAATTAAAGCAGGGAATTGTCAGGCGGTGGTATCTGTACATTCTGCCGTTTGCGCTGGGAGCGGTCAGCACGGCAGCATTTTTAAACCGGTATGCGCTGTTGGAAGCATGGACAGGAGAGCTGCGGTCAGCATCATTTGGGGACTGCTTCGCTTACATTTTCCGCGGTATGCAGGAGTATATTCCGAATCAGCACCAGCCGTTTGAAGTGCCGGTATTATTTTTACTGATAAATATTCTGCTTGCGGTGCTGATTGGCGGTTATGCGGCCGGGGAGCTGCACGGAACGGGGCTGAATAAGCTGGTGCGCTGTCAAAGAAGGTCCGATTGGTGGATTTGCAAATGTATCTGGAATGTGATAAGTGTCTTTGGATATTATGCGGCATTGATTGCGGGAGCGGTTACGGCGGCGTTTGTTGCTTCGGTAAAACCGGGCGGTGCGGCATTTTTTTCAGGGATAGCACCGCACAAAGAGGTGGTTGTAAAACTGCTTTTTTGTGAAAATCCTGACAAACTAAATGACAAAATGCTCTGCTGTATGGTATTTGTGCTTCCGGTGCTGACTTCCATGGCGGTATCGCTTTTTCAGATGACAATCGAATTTATCCTACAGCCGTGGGTCAGTTTCATGGTGCTTATGGCAAACTGTGTATTTTCCGCATTTTTTTTGAAAGGGTGCTGGCTGGGGAATTATATGATGCTCTACCGTATGAAACCGGTCAATGCAAACGGTGTGGACTGGCAGACTGGCATTTTGATAAATCTTTTAGTCATAGCCGCAAGCATAACGGCGGGGGTATTTCTTTTTGGCAGATATGACGTACTAAACAAAAACAGCATGAATAAGTAATGACGGTGAATTTTAACCGGGCAAAGGAGTGGGAGAACAATGAATACAATCGAAATCAAAAATCTGAATAAAAAAATTAAAGGGGCAGAGGTTCTAAAAGATATTAATTTACATCTGGAGGGCGGAAAGGTTTATGGATTAAAGGGAAAGAACGGTTCGGGAAAGACAATGCTTATGCGTGCCGTCTGCGGACTGATTCTGCCGACCGGAGGAAGCATTGCCATTAACGGGGAACAGCTTGGAAAGCAGATTTCATTCCCGAGAAGTGTCGGGATTCTGATTGAAAATCCTTCGTTTATTCCGGGGTATACGGGACTTAAAAATCTTTCGGTGCTTGCCGCAATCCAGAAGCGTGTCGGGGAAGATGAAATCCGGGAAACGCTTGAAAAGATTGGCTTAGACCCGGACGATAAGCGCACCTACAGAAAATATTCGCTCGGCATGAAACAGCGGCTCGGCATTGCTGCCGCCGTCATGGAAAATCCGGATATCGTCATCTTGGATGAGCCGATTAATGCCTTAGATGAAAGTGGTGCCAAACAGGTGCGCACGATTCTAAAGGAACAGAAAGAGCGCGGCGCCGTCTGTATCATTGCCTGTCACGATTCCGAGGAATTAAACTTTTTATCCGATGAAATCATCGAAATCGCCGAAGGACGAATTGTGCCGCAGGCGTCACAAAGCTGCCATTAGCGTAGCAGTCTGATTATAGCTTCATAAATCCCGACATCATGCACGCGCCTTTTGCACCTGCCTCTAAAACACCCGGAAGTCTGTCCGGTGTCATGCCGCCAATGGCATACACGGGCAGACAGGTGTTGTCACAGACTTCTTTTAAAAAGGCAAGTCCGCGTCCGGCAAGTCCTGCCTTACATTCCGTTTCATAAATATTTCCTGCAAATACATAGTCTGCACCAAGCTTTTCAGCAAGGCGGACATCATCTACAGAGTGTACCGAAGTGCCAATCTGTGCAAAATCCGATAAAAGTCCTGCTTTGCGGTATGTTTCAAGCTGTGACAGCGACAGCTGGATATACGGGTGATTTAACCGGTGTGCCGATTCAAGAAAGGAATGTAAAATCAGTTTCTTATTATAATGCGTACAAAGTGTGATACAGTCTTTGGCAAGTGCTTCATAAACTGTTTCTTCTAAATCCTTTTCCCGCAGTACAATGGCGGATACATTTGTTGCCGCGATTATTTCCACCTGCGCTAAAAAGCGGTGATAGGATACACTGCCCGGAATGAAATCCAGGGTGTCGGAATCCGGCGGTAGCAGATGGTGGTTGGTAATGGCGATAAAAGTACTGTAATCAGTCATGGACAGCTCCTTCCTAAAGCGGTTTTTGGGTCCTTTAAAAATACTACGTTGCGTAAAGCTATGGAATATGATACCATAGCAATAATGAGTTCTCAAGTTTGTACGTGAAAAATCGGTTAGAAAGTACAGGATGACAGAAGCCCTGTAACTGCATAGAATGAAAGTGCGGTATAAAATCCGGCATAGAGGGGAGGAAATCTGTCAGGAGAAAGCCGCATTTTCGTCAGATGATATTTTGAGAATCAAATAAATAACAGTGAAAATGTCTTTAGCGGCAGAATCGCACAGAAATGGAGCAGATATGGAATATACAATATTTCAGTACATTTATTTTTTCTTCCTATATTCATTTATCGGATGGGTATTTGAAGAAGTGCTGGCGGCATTTAAGTACGGCAGATTTGTCAACCGCGGGTTTGTCAACGGACCGCTCTGCATGAAATACGGCTTTTGCATGATTGTGATTTTAACCGATGTCAGTGATTTGATGGATAATCCTTTTTTACAGTTTGTCATGTGTTTTGTGATTATCACGGTCATTCAGTATGTGGCGGCGGCACTTGTACGCAAAATCACAGGACACCGCCTTTGGGACTATTCGGGACATAAGTGGAATTTAAACGGCTATGTAAGTGTCCGGACATCACTGTTCTGGTCGGTGACTGCCATGCTTTGTATCTGGCTGGTGCATCCGTTTTTATACATTTTATATGAACTGCTTCCGTTGCGGGTGCTGAAGGTGCTTGAAGTGGTATTGCTGGTTTTGTTTGCGGTGGACGTTTTAGTGACGGCGGCGACCATGCTCAAGTGGAAAATACAGGGCAATGTTTATGATACGGTGGCGGCAGGACTTGAAAAGACCAAACAGAGTATCGGGGAAAAACTCATTTTCATGATTCAGAAAAGAATGTACCGCGCTTTTCCGGAAATGGAACATCAGGAAAAGTCCGAAGCAGACGGTTTTGGAAAGCCGGTAAACAGAGTGTTTGCAAAGGGCTTGTGCTTTGATAAGCTGTTTTGGATATTCTTTATCAGTGCGCTGGTCGGGGACTGGATTGAAACGGTGTTTGTGTGGGCGACTTCCGGGGTGCTTATGAGCCGAAGCAGTCTTTTATACGGAACATTCAGCATTGTGTGGGGACTTGGCGGCGCGATTGCGACAGGTCTTTTGTATTCCCTGCAGAAAAGAAATGACCGTTATATTTTTATCGCAGGATTTTTCATGGGTGGTGTGTATGAATACAGCTGCAGCGTGTTTACGGAAATGGTGTTTGGAACGACGTTCTGGGATTACAGCCATATGCCGTTTAATATCAACGGGCGGATTAATCTGCTGTTCTGCTTTTTCTGGGGTGTGCTTGCCATTGTGTGGTTAAAGCTTTTGTACCCGGCAGTCAGCAGGGTGATTGAAAAGATTCCGCCGGTAGCCGGAAAAGTACTTACGTATATTTTAGTATTTGCAATGGCGCTGGATATGCTGATTTCGTCCGTGGCATTAATGCGCTATGTAGACAGAAAGCAGCAGGCCGGCGCGGATACGGCAGTGGAGCAGTTTTTGGACCACACCTATCCGGACAGCTTTATTGAGTGGGTATATCCGAATATGAAAATAACGGATTAAAGAAATGGAGGAAGTGTATGTTAGAAGTAAAGGGGCTGAAAAAGACATTTAAAATGTCGAAAAAGCAGCAGAAAATCGAAAAGACAAAAGAAAAAATCAAAGTGGCGGTAGCAGACGTTTCATTTGATGCGCGTCCGGGAGAAATCCTTGGAATCCTTGGCGCAAACGGCGCCGGAAAAACCACAACGCTCAGAATTTTAGCATCAGTTATTAAGGCTGATGAAGGTCAGGTGTGTTTAGACGGTGCGGACATTACAGGCAATCTTATGGATTACCGCAGACATATCGGATTTTTAACGAGTGAATTAAAGCTTGAGGATTACTTTACACCGAATTATCTGTTTGACTACTTTTCAAAGCTGTACGGTGTCGGGGAAGAACAGGCAGCACAGCGTAAAAAAGAGCTGTTTGAAAAATTCGGTATTGATAAATTTGCAGAGGTTAAGGTTGCCGATATGTCAACCGGTATGAAACAGAAGATTTCACTGGTCATTTCCATTGTACATAACCCGGATATTATTATCTTTGATGAACCGACCAACGGACTCGATGTTATTACGGAACGGATTGTGGTGAACTTCTTAAAGGAGCTGCGCGAACAGGGCAAATGCATTATTATTTCCAGTCACATTTTCAGCCTGATTGAAAAAATTTGTGACCGTGTGGTTATTATTATCCGTGGCAAATCCGTGTGCTGTGATACGCTGGAAAATGTTATGGCGGGACAGCCGTTAGAAGACCGGTTCTTTGAACTGTATGAAAATATGGAGGGTAAGGCAGATGAATAATATTTTTACAATCATGAAAAAGGAACTGTTCCGGTATCTTTCGGATAGGCGTATGCTTCTGACAACGATTCTCCTGCCGGGACTGATGATTTATATTGTGTATTCGATTATGGGGCAGGCGATGTCGAGCCAGTTTGAGGTCAAAGATGATTATAAGACATCGGTATTTATGCTGGATACGCCGCAGAGCTTAAAGCCGGTATTTGACAGCTTGAATCTGGATTACCGGGATGCGGATAAATCTATGGACGAGATGAAAATGCAGGTGGAAAATCAGGACTGTGATTTGATTGTCGTATTTCCGAAGGATTTTGAACAGGCAGTGGCAGCTTACGACAGCATGACGGCACAGACACCGGCACCGCAGGTTGAAATTTATTATAATTCCTCAAAGACCGAATCGGCAAGCGGTTACAGCATGATCACAGAGGTTTTAAACCAGTACGAAAGCAGCATGATTAACAAGTTTGATATTAACGCAAATGCAGACGGCGGGTATGACCTGGCATCGGATAAGGATATTACGGGAAAAATCTTCTCCATGCTGTTCCCAATGCTTCTGATGACGTTTATTTTCAGTGCATGTACGTCCCTCGCACCAGAGTCGATTTCAGGGGAAAAGGAGCGCGGCACGCTTACCACACTGCTTGTAACACCGGTACGCCGCTCTGAAATTGCGATTGGAAAGATTCTTGCCCTTAGTATCCTTGCACTGCTGAGCGGTCTGTCAAGCTTTACGGGAACGGCATTGTCCCTGCCGAAGCTTATGGCAATGAGCGGTGACGACGTAGGGGTGAATGTTAATGTCTATCATGTACAGGACTATGCACTGCTGTTAATGATTGTGCTGTGTTCGGTACTGCTGATTATTTCATTGATTTCAGTCGTATCTGCATATGCAAAAAATGTGAAAGAAGCGGGGACATATGTATCGCCGTTAATGATAATTATAATGATTGTGTCAATCAGTACGATGTTTGGAAACGGAACGCCGCAGGAAAATTACTGGTATCTGATTCCGATTTACAACAGCGTGCAGTGCATGAGCAGTGTCTTTTTATTCTCGGTCAATGCCGTGCATGTAATGATTACCTTTGTATCCAATCTGGTTTATGCGGGAATTTTCGTATGGGTACTGACAAGAATGTTTAACAGCGAAAAGATTATGTTTTCTAAGTAAAAATAAAATGCAGGAAAACGCAAGGTGGTTGTAAAGCTTTGCGTTTTCCTGCATTTTTTATAATTTTTTATAAGTTTAGCTGTTCCGGCTTAAAGTGGGCGGGACCAGCGGCCGGAAGCGCCGCACGGAAGCACCAGTCCGTTAGAGGATACCGGAAGTCCGACCTCCTGTGAATCAACCTGTCCGTCAAATGCCTTTAATTCCGTAGAAAGCATATAGGAAAGCACAGCAGGCTGTAAGCCGGTGGTGTAAGAGTTAATCAGGAAAAACAGCGGGTCATCGGATAACAGCTGTGCGCACAGTTGAATCAGCGGATAAACGGATTCTTCAATTTTCCAGATTTCACCCTTCGGACCTCTGCCGTAGGATGGCGGGTCCATGATAATACCGTCGTAGTGGTTGCCGCGGCGGATTTCACGCTGGACAAATTTAACGCAGTCATCGACAATCCAGCGGATTGGCTTGTCAATCAGTCCGGAGGATGTCGCATTTTCCTTTGCCCATGCAACAATGCCTTTGGAAGCGTCAACATGGGTGACATGTGCACCGGCAGCAGCTGCGGCAAGGGTTGCACCGCCGGTATAGGCAAAGAGATTTAATACCTTTACCGGCTTATCCGGATTTTTCTTTACCTTTTCGGAAATCAGATGTCCAAACCAGTCCCAGTTGGTTGCCTGTTCCGGGAAAATACCGGTGTGCTTAAAGCTGAACGGCTTTAAATTAAACGTCAGCGGCTGTTTAAAGGACGGGCTTTCATACTGAATCTGCCACTGCTGCGGCAGGTCAAAGAACTCCCATTCACCGCCGCCCTTGCTGCTGCGGTGGTAATGTCCGTTCATTTTATGCCAGCCTTTTTCTTTTTTTGGTGTGTTCCAGATAACCTGCGGGTCGGGTCTTACAAGCAGGTAAGCTCCCCAGCGTTCCAGCTTTTCGCCTTCGGAAGTATCAATGACTTCGTAATCTTTCCAGTTATTTGCAATAAACATATATAAAACCTTTCTTTCCTGATGTATATGGGCTGAAGTCCGGCAAGCATTTATGCAGACCCGGACGGATTTTTGCCGTCTGCCATAGACATCATAAATAATCGCTTATGAATGTTTATTTATCATATCATAAAGGTTTGATGGTGACAATCCCACGATATGTGAATATGGGGCAGAATTTTGGGAGTGCGTAGTGCAAATTGATTTAGGGCAATCAGAATTTGGAGCGGTTGTGCGGATATCAGTTTATATAATAGGTAGAAACATCTCAAATCCATGCGGAAAAGTTGCAAAATAACGGGGTAATCAGTATAATAACATCATATTTGCAGAAAAAATGACAAAAGGGAATAAAAGTACACCCCGGAACGGAGGGAAAATGTTTCAGAATTACAAAACGAAAACCTTGAAAAAAGATATTTTATCAGGAATTATTGTAGCCCTGGTATCAATTCCGATTTCAATGGGATATGCGCAGGTTGCCGGGCTGCCGGTTGTATATGGCTTATACGGCTCACTGCTCCCGATTCTTGTATTCAGTCTGATTACTTCATCGCCGCAGTTTGTATTTGGTGTCGATGCAACACCGGCGGCACTGGTCGGTGCGACACTGGCTTCACTTGGCATTGTAACAGGCTCAGGAGAAGCAATCAGGCTGGTGCCGGTCATTACGCTGGTGACTGCCGGGTGGCTTCTGCTGTTTTACATCGTGCGCGCAGGCAAGCTGGTGAGTTACATCTCAACGCCGGTTATGGGCGGATTTATTTCCGGTATCGGCTGTACGATTATTTTAATGCAGGTGGCAAAGCTGTTTGGCGGTTCGGCAGGCACGGGAGAACTTTTTGTCCTGATTGCTCATATCTTAAACCAGCTGCAATATTTTAACCTGTTATCGGCGGTGCTTGGCATTGGTACGATTGTGATTATTTTAACAGCAAAAAAATATGTCCCGAAGTTTCCAATGTCGGTGGTATTAATGGCAGTGGGAGCTGCACTGACTGCCGTTTTCCATATTGACCGGTATGGGGTGAAGCTTCTGCCGCAGGTATCGGCGGGACTTCCAAAACTGGCATTTCCCGATGTCAGTGTGCTGGGTGAAAATACAGGGGATATTCTTTTGCTGTCTTTTACCGTGGCACTTGTTATTGTGGCACAGACATTACTTGCCAGCAGTAATTATGCGTTAAAATACAATTATAAAATCAACAACAATCGCGAGGTGCTTGCCTATGCGGCGGGCAATTTCGCCGGAGCGCTGGTGGGATGCTGCCCGATTAACGGCAGTGTGTCAAGAACCGGCATCGGCGACCAGTTTGGCGCACGCTCGCAGGTGATGTCTTTATCGGCAGCATTTACAATGGTACTGGTACTGCTGTTTGGCACAGGGCTGTTACAGTATCTTCCGGTTCCGGTGCTGACCGGTATTGTTATCTGTGCGCTGATTGGCATTCTGGAATTCGGACTTGCAAAGAAGCTTTGGAAGACGAATAAGCAGGAATTCTTAATATTTATGGCAGCGTTTTTTGGTGTTCTGATTTTTGGAACGATTTACGGTGTTATTATTGGCGTGATTTTATCGTTTATTGCAGTAATTATCCGCGCAGTAGTGCCACCGAAAGGATTTCTTGGCATGATTCCGGGACAGGAGGGCTTTTATGCATTGAAAAGAAACCGCAATGCCCACCCGGTACAGCATACGGTAATTTACCGTTTTTCGGGCAATCTGTTTTTTGCCAATATTGACACATTCCAGAATGATATTGAAAATGCGATAAAAGAAGATACCAAACAGGTGATTGTCGATGCGAGCGGAATCGGAAGCATTGATATCACAGCCGCAGACCGCCTTGTTATTTTAAACAGAAATCTGCGTGCGAAGGGAATCCGCTTTTATCTGACAGAGCATGTAGGTGCGGTCAACGACCAGTTAAGGGCTTTTGGAGCGGGGAGTCTGGTAGAGGAAGGCGTTGCAAGAAGAACCATTTCACTTGCACTGCGTGATGCGGGTGTGGATAAGCCGTATCCGCTGGAAAATGAAAACGGACTGAATATGAAATATGCCTTTGTGGAGGCGCAGGAGCGGCTCGCGGAATTTGAATGGGCATTTGGGAATGATGCGGAAGAAAAAATGGAACAGATTGCGATAGAGATTGCCCGGCAGATTACAGCTGCAAATGAACATAGTGCAGAGGCACTTAAAAAAGCAGAAAATCACGTATCATGGGGCCGTATCGGTTTGTATGACGAAGAAGAGCTGCTTGACCGTCTGGAAATGCATTTGTCTGAAATGGCACAGAACAACCCTGAAAATGAAAGTGAGATTGAAGAGCAGATTGAACAGCGAAGAAGTATTGTTGAATTAAAATTACAGCATATCAATCCCGAAGCACTCCGTATGCTCAAGCAGCACCGCCACGAACTGGCAATGCAGTTTAAAGAACGCAATCCGAAAGCCTACGCGCATATGCTGGAACGCAGAAAAGAGCATATCCACAGGCTGACCAAGACCAATCCCGAACTGGCGGCAAAGCTGCGGGAATTATACGGTGAGAATGGAGAAGAATCATGAATATATTAAATGTAGAAAAAGTAAGCAAAACCTATGGAGAAAAACAATTGTTTGACGAGGTGACACTCGGTGTCAACAAAGGCGACAAAATCGGTGTTATCGGTGTCAACGGCACGGGAAAATCTACATTTTTAAAAATTATTGCTGGCCTGGAGGAAGCCGATGCCGGACAGGTTGTAAAGGGCAAGGGCGTAACGGTCGCTTATCTGGAGCAGAAGGCGCAGTTTCCGGAAAAGGATACGATTCTTGGCTACGTCCTGCGTGGCAAACAGCACAGCAGTGAAGCGGAAGCGAAGACAATTCTTACAAAGCTTGGCATTACGGAATTTGATAAAGATATTCATACGCTTTCCGGCGGGCAGAAAAAAAGAGTTGCGCTGGCAAAGACACTTGTAGAACCGGCGGAGGTACTGATATTAGACGAGCCGACCAACCATTTGGATAATGAAATGGTTATCTGGCTGGAAGATTATATCCGTCAGTTTAAGGGCGAGCTGCTTATGGTAACGCATGACCGTTATTTTCTTGACAATGTTACCAACCGGATTGTGGAACTTGACCGCACGCATTTATACAGCTACGATACGAATTATTCGGGTTTTCTGGAGTTAAAGACCCAGCGTGAGCAGATGGAAATGGCGACCGAAGAAAAGCGGCAGAATATTCTGCGTCGTGAGTTGGAATGGATCCGCAGGGGCTGTCAGGCGCGTTCCACCAAACAGCAGGCAAGAATTGACCGTTATGAGGATATGAAGGAAGCGTCCAGACAGGCACGTGCCAGCTTTGAAAAACAGGCAATGGAGATGAACTCGGTCACATCGCGCCTCGGCAAAAAGACGATTGAACTGGAAAATATCACAAAAGCCTATGACGGCATTACGTATATCCGTGATTTTTCATACATATTTTTAAGAGATGACCGTATCGGTATCATAGGTAGAAACGGCTGTGGAAAATCGACACTGATGAAGATTATCACAGGACAGATTCAGCCGGACTCCGGCACGGTTTCAATCGGTGAAACGGTAAAAATCGGGTATTTCATGCAGGAGAATGAACCGCTGGACGAAAAAATGACGGTGCTTGAATATGTAAGAAGCATCGGCGAATATGTGACAACGGCAACTGGCAAGGCAACAGCGTCCCAGATGTGCGAGCGTTTTTTATTTACGCCGAAAATGCAGTGGACACCGATAGAAAAGTTATCCGGTGGTGAAAAGAGAAGACTCTATCTTCTCAGTGTCTTAATGAGTGCGCCGAATGTACTGATATTAGATGAACCGACCAACGATCTGGATATTGAAACGCTGGAAATACTCGAAGACTACTTAGACGGCTTTGCAGGCATTGTCATTACCGTATCGCATGACCGTTATTTTCTCGACAGAATTGTGGATCGTATTTTCGCATTTGAGGAAAATGGTATCCTGCACCAGTACGAAGGCGGATTTAGCGACTATTACGAAAAGTCCGGAGGTATGCAGGCAAAACAGGCTAAGATTGCGGAAAAGCCGAAGGGTAAAAAAGAATACAATAAGGACCGCGAGAAAAAACTCCGCTTTTCTTATAAGGAACAAAAAGAATACGAAGTGATCGATGAAGAAATCGCCGCGCTGGAACAAAAAATTGCTAAGCTGGATAGCGAAATAGAAATGGCTGCAACACAGTACAGCCGTTTAACGGAGCTGACACAGGAAAAGAGTGAACTGGAAGAACAGCTGGAGTTTAAGATGAACCGCTGGGTGGAATTAAATGAACTGGCGGAGCTGATTGAACAGCAGAAACAAAAATAAAATGATGCAGTAAAATACCATCAGACAAATTTTGACAAAAATACCTCCATATGATAGACTCAAATATGTATAATTTATAAAAAAATTATAACGAAAAAATAAACTACGGAGGGAAAGAAATGTTTTGTAAATTTTGTGGGAAAGAGCTTCAGGACGGAGAAGTATGTGGATGCGCAGGCAGTCAGCAGGCAGCCGCAGCACAGGCACAGCAGACATCCGGTGCAGCACAGGCAGCAACGGATCAGATGAGTGGTCAGGTTAATGCCGGTCAGGCAGATGCAGCGGGTGCACAGGGGACGCAGTTTAATACGGCACAGATGCAGCAGAAGGCAAACGAGTATATGCAGCAGGGTATGGAAGCGGCAGGAAATGCATGGAAGAACCTGCTTGGCATCTTTAAGTCACCGGCACAGGAAGGCCGTGCTTATGTGGCAGAGTCTGATATGACAGTGTCACTGATTCTGATTGTGTTACAGGCAGTCATTGCCGGCTTGTTCGGATTAATCTGCACCACCAGAATCAATGCAGCTTTTTCAGGGATTACTTCATATTTTTCATCGAATAAGTATCAGGTATCCAATGCAAAGGGATTTTTTGTTACATTGATTTTTTCAGTTGTTTTATCAGCAGTATTTGCGTTGATTTTCTTTGCAGCAGGCAAGATTGTAAAGGCAGATATTGATTACAAAAAGGCGTTTGCAATTACAAGTGTAAGAAGTGCTGCAGTGATTCCGTTTATGCTTGCAGGCTGTGTTCTGTTATTTGTTAATCCGGGCATAGCATTTGCAGTATTCTATCTTGGCAATATTTTGGCAATCTGCTTTGTATATGCTGCAATGACAGGAATCTGTGAAGAAAATAAGCTTTCTTATATGATTGCAGTAAGCGTAATCGTATTTGCGGTTGTGGCAGTCGTTATCATGAGCAAAGCTGTGGGACTGTATGTACCGTCAGGTATTAAAAGCTTATCAAGCCTGAGCAGCCTGATGAGTATGTTTTACTAATCCGGAAAGAAATATAAAACGGATTTCTTCTATATATAATAGGTAGAAATTTGAAAAAATGACAACAGGGTGATTGTTCTTAAAAAAGAACAATTATCCTGTTGATTTTATTAGTATAGTCGTGTATACTAGCAATTGCTGTGACATTGATAGCTGTGAAGCGTGAGGTTGCTGCGATACAATCGCAGGTTTTCCGTGGAGCGAATGTCAAATAATTCTGGCGACAAGTCACTGTACAATATCATCTGTAAATGAATAAGATGACCCGTAGGTTCACAACGTCCTAAGAGATATTGTGATACGCGTGGGAGTGTGTACAGTCACCGCTTGTCGTACTTAAATCTAGAAAGTGCGAAGGAGGCGACTTTTTTTATGGCAAATCAGGTAATTAGAATTACACTGAAGGCTTATGATCATCAGTTAATCGATCAGTCAGCAAAGAAAATCATTGAAACTGCTAAGAAAACAGGAGCACAGGTAAGTGGTCCGGTACCTCTTCCAACAAAGAAGGAAGTTGTTACAATTCTTAGAGCTGTTCACAAGTACAAGGATTCAAGAGAACAGTTCGAGCAGAGAACACACAAGAGACTGATTGATGTATTATCTCCATCTCAGAAGACTGTAGATGCTTTATCTAAGTTAGAGATGCCGGCTGGTGTGTTTATCAACTTAAAGGTAATGAACTAATCATTACAGACATTTTTCATTATTAGAGCAATAATCCTAAGGGTTTAATATAGAAGCAACTTATGCAACGTATTCATTTAAGGAATACAACATGCAGCACAGTGGTGCGGGTTCCACTTATATTGGCTGTTCTAGGATGACAGGATGCGCTGTGCGTGCGTTATAAATCGGGCATAGAAGCCGGAAGAAATTCAAAGAATTTCTTTCAGATGAATATGCTCGGAACGAGCATATTCATCTTGTCCGCTGTAGATTAAACAGGAGGAAAATCAATGAAGAAGGCAATTTTAGCTACAAAAGTCGGAATGACTCAAATCTTCAACGAAGACGGTGTTTTAACACCTGTAACTGTTCTTCAGGCTGGTCCTTGTGTTGTAACACAAGTAAAGACAGTAGAAAACGACGGTTACGATGCAGTTCAGGTTGGTTTTGCTGACATTAGAGAAAAGTTAGTAAACAAGCCTGTTAAAGGACATTTTGATAAGGCAGAGGTTCCTTACAAGAGATTCTTAAGAGAGTTCAAGTTTGAAAATGCTTCAGAATACTCAGTAAAGGATGAAATCAAAGCTGATATCTTCGCAGCAGGCGATAAGGTAGATGCAACTGCTATTTCAAAGGGTAAAGGTTTCCAGGGCGCAATCAAGAGATTAGGCCAGTCAAGAGGACCTATGGCTCATGGTTCTAAGTTCCACAGACATCAGGGTTCAAACGGATCAGCAACAACACCTGGTAGAGTATTCAAGGGAAAAGGAATGCCTGGACATATGGGTTCTAAGAGAATCACAATCCAGAATCTTGAAGTAGTAAGAGTTGATGTTGAAAACAACGTAATCTTAGTTAAGGGTGCAGTACCTGGACCTAAGAAATCATTAGTAACACTGAAAGAAACAGTAAAGGCTGCAAAGTAGTTTTTGCTAAGGAAGGAGGACCACACAGATGGCAAACGTATCTGTTTACAATATTGAAGGCAAGGAAGTTGGCTCAATCGAATTAAACGATGCAGTATTTGGTGTTGAAGTAAATGAACATCTTGTACACATGGCAGTAGTTAACCAGCTTGCAAATAATCGTCAGGGAACACAGAGCGCAAAGACACGTTCAGAAGTTTCTGGTGGCGGAAGAAAACCTTGGAGACAGAAGGGAACTGGTCATGCAAGACAGGGTTCTACAAGATCTCCACAGTGGACAGGCGGCGGCGTCGTATTCGCACCAAAGCCAAGAGATTATTCATTCAAGATGAATAAGAAGGAAAAGAGAGCAGCTCTCTGCTCAGCATTATCATCAAAGGTTGCTGAAAGCCAGATTATCGTTCTGGATGAGTTCAAGCTTGATGAAATCAAGACAAAGAAATTTGTTGAAGTTATGAATAACTTAAAGGCATCTAAGGCTTTAGTTGTTCTTGAAGGTGAAAATAAGAATGTTGTTCTTTCAGGAAGAAACATTCCGACAGTAAAGGTTACAGCTACAAACGAAATCAACACATACGATGTATTGAAGTATGAAACATTAGTTGTAACAAAGGCTGCTGTAGAAAAACTCGAGGAGGTATATGCATAATGGCAAACGTACAGTATTTTGATGTAATCCTCAAGCCGGTTATTACAGAAAAGTCAATGGCAGATATGGCTGAAAAGAAATATACATTCCTTGTACATCCGGAAGCTAACAAGTCTATGGTTAAAGAGGCTGTTGAAAAGATGTTTGAAGGAACAAAGGTTGCTAGAGTTAACACAATGAACAGCATTGGCAAGAAAAAGAGAAGAGGCAGAACAGTAGGTACTACTGCGAAGACTAAGAAGGCCATTGTATGGTTAACAGAAGACAGCAAAGATATTGAGATTTTTGAAGGTCTCTAAAATAAAGCAGCGTTAAACGTGTAGAAAACAATATTACACACTCGAAAGGAGAGAATATAATGGGAATTAAATCATATAACCCATATACACCTTCCAGAAGAAATATGACTGGCTCAGATTTCTCTGAAATTACAAAGTCAACTCCTGAGAAGTCATTACTTGCTTCTAAGAAGAAGACTGCTGGTCGTAACAATCAGGGTAAGATCACAGTAAGACACCACGGTGGTGGAAATAGACAGAAGTACAGACTTATCGACTTCAAGAGAAATAAGGAAGGCGTTCCTGCAAAGGTTATCGGTATCGAATACGATCCGAACAGAACAGCAAATATCGCATTAATCTGCTACGCAGATGGTGAAAAAGCATATATCCTTGCACCACAGGGATTAACAGACGGCATGACAGTTATGAACGGTGCTGAAGCTGAAATCAGAGTTGGTAACTGCTTACCGCTTTCAGCTATTCCTGTTGGTACTCAGGTTCACAATATTGAATTATACCCTGGTAAGGGCGGACAGATGGTTCGTTCTGCCGGAAACTCAGCTCAGTTAATGGCTAAGGAAGGAAAGTATGCAACATTAAGACTTCCTTCTGGCGAAATGAGAATGGTTCCTATCGTATGCCGCGCAACAATCGGTGTTGTAGGTAACGGTGACCACAACCTCATCAATCTTGGTAAAGCCGGACGTAAGAGACATATGGGTATCAGACCTACAGTTCGTGGTTCTGTCATGAACCCGAATGACCATCCACACGGTGGTGGTGAAGGTCGTGCACCGGTTGGTCGTCCAAGCCCGATGACTCCTTGGGGTAAGCCTGCTATGGGACTTAAGACTCGTAAGAAGAAGAAACAGTCTAACAAGCTTATCATAAGAAGAAGAGACGGTAAGGCAATTAAGTAATTGAATTTTAACAAGATTATTAAGGAGGTTTGAACCTATGGCTCGTTCACTTAAAAAAGGACCATTCGCTGATGAAAGCTTACTTAAAAAGGTAGATGCGATGAACGCTTCTAACGATAAGCAGGTTATTAAGACATGGTCACGCCGTTCAACAATTTTCCCATCATTTGTTGGACATACAATCGCAGTTCATGACGGAAGAAAGCATGTGCCTGTATATGTTACAGAGGACATGGTAGGCCATAAGCTCGGTGAGTTCGTTGCAACAAGAACATACAGAGGACATGGCAAAGACGAGAAGAAGAGTAGATAATTCAATATTTGAAAGGAGGTTTTAATCCATGGCAAAAGGACATAGATCCCAGATAAAGAGAGAGAGAAATGCTGTTAAGGATACAAGACCAAGCGCAAAGTTATCTTACGCTAGAGTATCAGTTCAGAAAGCGTGTTTTGTATTAGATGCGATCAGAGGAAAGAGCGTTGAAGAAGCACTCGCTATCGTAATGTACAATCCAAGATATGCTTCATCATTATTAGAGAAGTTAATCAAATCAGCAGCAGCAAATGCTGAAAACAATAATGGTATGGACCCAAGTAAGTTATACATTGAAGAGTGCTATGCAAACAAAGGACCTACAATGAAGAGAATCCACCCAAGAGCACAGGGTAGAGCTTACAGAATCGAAAAGAGAATGAGCCATATCACAGTAATTCTGAATGAGAGATAATTCGAGGTATCAATGTGTGTTATGTGCTTTGCCGCATAACATACACCCTCGGGTAAAACAGAAAGGAGATTTACATGGGACAGAAAGTTAATCCTCATGGTTTGAGAGTCGGCGTTATCAAAGACTGGGACTCAAAATGGTATGCAGAAGACAACTTCGCAGATAACCTTGTAGAAGATTATAACATCAGAAAATTCCTCAAGAACAAGTTATATGCAGCAGGAATTTCAAAAATTGAAATAGAGAGAGCTTCAGACAGAGTTAAGATTATCATCCACACAGCTAAACCGGGTGTTGTTATCGGTAAGGGTGGTGCTGAAATCGAAGCACTTAAGAAGCAGGTTGAAAAGCTTACATCTGCTAAGAGATTAAGCATCGACATCAAGGAAGTAAAAAGACCGGATAAAGACGCACAGCTTGTTGCAGAAAATATTGCACAGCAGCTGGAAAACCGTATCTCTTTCAGAAGAGCTATGAAGTCCTGCATGGGCAGAACAATGAAGCAGGGTGCTAAGGGTATTAAGACATCTTGTTCAGGTCGTCTCGGCGGTGCTGATATGGCTCGTACAGAGTTCTATAGCGAAGGTACAATTCCTCTTCAGACACTCCGTGCAGATATCGATTATGGTTTTGCAGAAGCTAACACAACTTATGGTAAAGTTGGTGTTAAGGTATGGATCTATGAAGGTGAGGTACTTCCAACAAAGACAAACAAGGAAGGGAGCGATAAGTAATGTTACTACCTAAGAGAGTGAAACATCGTAGACAGTTCCGTGGTTCAATGGCTGGTAAGGCTACAAGAGGCAACAAGATTACAAATGGTGAATATGGTATCGTTGCAACAGAACCATGCTGGATTAAGTCAAATCAGATAGAAGCAGCCCGTATTGCTATGACACGTTATATCAAGCGTGGCGGTAAAGTATTTATTAAAATTTTCCCAGATAAGCCGGTAACAGGTAAGCCTATCGGTGTTCGAATGGGTAAAGGTAAAGGTAACTTGGAGTGCTGGGTAGCAGTAGTTAAACCTGGACGTGTAATGTTTGAAATTTCAGGTGTCCCTGAAGAAACTGCAAGAGAAGCGTTACGTCTTGCAACACACAAACTCCCTTGCAAGTGTAAGGTGGTTTCACGTGCAGACTTAGAAGGCGGTGATAACAGTGAAAATTAATAAATATGTAGAAGATTTAAAGGCAAAATCAGCTGCAGAATTAAACGAAGAATTAGTAGCTGCTAAAAAGGAACTTTTCAATTTAAGATTTCAGAACGCAACAAATCAGTTGGAAAATACAAGCAGAATCAAAGAAGTAAGAAAGAATATTGCTAGAATCCAGACTGTAATTGCTCAGAAGAATGCATAATTTATTCCTAAGAAAGGAGAATTGGCTGTGGAAGAGAGAAATTTAAGAAAGACTCGAACAGGCAGAGTTGTAAGCAACAAGATGGATAAGACAATCGTTGTTGCAGTAGAAGACAACGTAAAGCATCCACTTTACAATAAAATCGTTAAGAGAACATACAAGTTAAAAGCTCACGATGAAAACAATGAATGTTTAATCGGTGATGTTGTTAAGGTAATGGAAACCAGACCTTTATCTAAGGATAAGAGATGGAGATTAGTTGAAATTATCAGCAGAGCTAAATAATTTTAATAAGTTAGAATTAAAATTGATATTACTGAAAGGGGTAGTATTATGGTACAACAGGAAACCAGACTTAAGGTTGCTGATAACACAGGTGCTAAAGAAATTCTTTGCATCAGAGTTATGGGTGGCTCAACAAGAAGATATGCAAATATCGGTGATGTTATTGTCGCTACTGTTAAAGAAGCAACACCAGGCGGCGTTGTTAAAAAGGGCGATGTTGTTAAGGCCGTAGTCGTACGTACTGTAAAGGGCGCACGCCGTAAAGACGGTTCATATATTAGATTTGATGAAAATGCTGCAGTAATTATTAAAGATGACAAGACTCCTAGAGGAACTCGTATCTTTGGACCAGTAGCAAGAGAGTTAAGAGATGCACACTTCATGAAGATTGTATCTCTGGCTCCGGAAGTATTATAGGAGGTGCCACAATGTCAGCTGTAAGAATTAAGAAGGGCGATACTGTTAAGGTTATCGCAGGAAAAGACAAAGGCAAAGAAGGCAAAGTAATGTCTGTCAATGCAAAGAACCATACAGCATTAGTTGAGGGCGTAAACATGGTAACAAAGCATGCGAAGCCAAGCGCAGCTAATCAGCAGGGTGGAATTCTCCACCAGGAAGCGCCAATCGATATTTCTAATATCATGTATGTCGTAAAAGGCAAGACAACAAAGATTGGCTACGAATTTAAGGACGGAAAGAAAGTTCGTGTTGCAAAGGCAACTGGCGAAGTTATTGATTAATACAGGAAGGAGGCAATAAATTTTGAGTAGACTTAGAGAGTTATACGATAACGAAATTACAAAGAAGATGACAGAAAAGTTCGGTTACAAGAATCCGATGATGGTTCCGAAGATCGACAAGATTGTAATCAACATGGGCGTTGGTGAAGCAAAGGAAAATTCAAAGCTTCTCGATGCTGCAGTTAAGGAAATGGAAACAATTTCAGGTCAGAAAGCAGTTCTTACAAGAGCAAAGAATTCAATTGCTAACTTCAAGTTAAGAGAAGGTCAGGCAATCGGTTGTAAGGTTACACTTCGTGGTGAGAAGATGTATGAATTCTTAGACAGACTTGTAAACCTTGCATTACCTCGTGTACGTGACTTCAGAGGCGTAAGCGCTGATTCATTCGACGGCAGAGGAAACTATGCATTAGGTATCAAAGAGCAGATTATCTTCCCGGAAATCGAATATGATAAGATTGACAAGGTCAGAGGTATGGATGTAATCATTACAACAACCGCTAAGACTGATGAAGAAGCTCGTGAATTGTTGAGAATGTTCAACATGCCATTCAAGAAATAATAATAGGAGGGAAATTCAATGGCTAAGACTTCAATGAAGATTAAGCAGCAGAGAGCACCTAAGTTCTCTACAAGAGAGTATTCTCGTTGTAGAATCTGTGGACGTCCACATGCTTATTTAAGAAAATACGGAATCTGCAGAATTTGCTTCCGTGAATTAGCATACAAAGGTCAGATTCCAGGTGTGAAGAAAGCATCTTGGTAAGATGAAAATCGTACAGCATTAAAGAGAGATACGGCGTATGCCGTGTTCCTTTAATGCAAACCATTTAACGTAGTCCTGCAAAGCAGGAAACCGGTGAATTTTAAGGAGGATATAAAAAAATGACAGATCCAATCGCAGATATGCTTACAAGAATCCGTAATGCTAACACAGCAAAGCATGATACAGTTGATGTACCATCATCAAAGATGAAGCTTTCCATCGCTAAGATTCTCTTAGACGAAGGTTATATCAAGGCTTACGAACTCGTTGATAACGGTAACTTCAAGGATATCCATATCACATTAAAGTATGGTAAGGATAAGAACGAAAAGATTATTTCCGGACTGAAGAGAATTTCTAAGCCAGGTCTTCGTGTTTATGCAAGCAAGGACGAACTGCCAAAGGTTCTCGGTGGACTCGGTATTGCTATTATTTCAACAAACCAGGGTGTAGTTACTGACAAGGAAGCCAGAAAGCTTAATGTTGGTGGCGAAGTACTCGCTTTCGTTTGGTAGTTTATTCATAAAATTTAGGAGGTGCACGGCATGTCACGTATAGGAAAAATGCCTATCGCTATCCCGGCAGGTGTTACTGTTGAGATTGCAGAAAATAATAAAGTGACTGTAAAAGGTCCTAAGGGAACTCTTGAAAGAGTTTTACCTTCAGAGATGGACATTAAAATGGAAGGTTCTGAAATCGTTGTTTCAAGACCGAATGACTTAAAGAAAATGAAGTCATTACATGGATTAACAAGAACATTAATTAACAACATGGTAATCGGTGTAACAGAAGGTTACGAAAAGAAGCTCGAAGTTAACGGTGTAGGTTACAGAGCTCAGAAGCAGGGTAAGAAGTTAGTATTATCTTTAGGTTACTCTCATCCGGTTGAAATGGAAGATCCGGAAGGACTTGAAACAGTTCTCGATGGTCAGAACATCATCGTTGTTAAGGGTATTGATAAAGAAAAAGTTGGCCAGTATGCTGCTGAAATCAGAGCAAAGAGAGCTCCGGAACCTTACAAGGGCAAGGGTATTAAGTATGCTGATGAAGTTATCAGACGTAAAGTCGGTAAGACTGGTAAGAAATAATTAAAGGAGTGAACAAAAATGGTTAGTAAGAAGTCAAGAGCAGTAGTTCGTGAAAATAAACATAGAAGATTACGTAATCGTTTCAGTGGTACTGCAGCAAGACCACGTTTAGCTGTGTTTAGAAGCAATAATCATATGTACGCTCAGATTATTGACGATACAGTTGGAAAGACACTTGTTTCAGCATCTACACTTGATAAGGAAGTTAAGGCTGAATGTGAAAAGACAAATAACGTTGATGCAGCTGCAGTAGTTGGTACAGTTGTTGCTAAGAGAGCGTTAGAAAAAGGTATCACAACTGTTGTCTATGATAGAGGCGGTTTTGTATATGAAGGAAAAGTAAAAGCATTGGCAGAGGCAGCTAGAGAAGCTGGCCTTGAATTCTAGGCAGAAGGGAGATACAGTATGAAACGTACAATAATTGATGCTAGTCAGTTAGAATTAAATGATAATGTAGTATCAATCAAGCGTGTAACAAAGGTTGTAAAGGGTGGTCGTAACTTCCGTTTTGCAGCACTCGTAGTTGTCGGAGATGGCAACGGACACGTTGGCGCAGGTGTTGGTAAGGCAGCTGAAATTCCTGAAGCTATCCGCAAGGGAAAAGAAGATGCCATTAAGCATTTAGTAGAGGTTCCAATCGATGAGAACGGTTCAGTTCCACATGATTTCATCGGTAAATTCGGAGGCGCTACTGTATTATTAAAGAGAGCTCCAGAAGGTACTGGTATTATCGCTGGTGGTCCTGCTCGTTCAGTTCTTGAACTTGTAGGTATCAAGAATATCCGTACAAAGTCACTCGGCTCTAACAATAAGCAGAACGTTGTTCTTGCAACAATCGCCGGCCTTCAGGCAATGAAGACACCGGAAGAAGTAGCAAGACTTCGTGGTAAATCTGTAGAAGAAATTTTAGGTTAATTGATTGATAGCGCTGCGGGTTTGACGCGGCAGACGGAGGTTGAAAATGGCTGATAAGAAGTTAAGAATAACTTTAGTAAAGTCACCAATCAGTGCGATTCCGAAGCATAGAAGAACCGTTGAAGCTATGGGACTCAACAAGATGCATAAGACAGTTGAACTTCCAGACAACGCTTCAACAAGAGGACAGATTCAGCAGATTGGTTATATGTTAAAGGTAGAAGAAATCTAATAAAATTTGAATAAGGAGGTGCAATGATGGATTTATCTAATTTAAGACCTGCAGAAGGTTCAGTAAAGAGCGATAATTTCAGAAGAGGTCGTGGACACGGTTCAGGAAACGGTAAGACAGCCGGTAAGGGACATAAGGGCCAGAAGGCTCGTTCAGGAGCTCCAAGATTAGGCTTCGAAGGTGGCCAGATGCCATTATACAGAAGAATTCCTAAGAGAGGTTTCAAGAACAGAAACCGTCTGGAAATCGTAGCAATCAACATCAGTGCATTAGAAAAGTTTGATAATGGTGCTGACGTAACAGTTGATACATTAATCGAATCAGGAATCGTTAAGAATCCTAAGGATGGCGTAAAGATTCTTGGTAACGGCGAACTCACAAAGAAGCTCAACGTAAAGGCTAACGCTTTCAGTGCTTCAGCAAAGGAAAAGATTGAGGCGCTCGGCGGAACCTGCGAGGTGATCTAATGTTAAAAACACTGGTCAACGCATTCAAGAATAAAGACATTCGAAAAAAATTGCTTTATACATTAATGATGCTTGTTGTAGTAAGAATAGGAAGCTTGCTTCCTATTCCTGGTGTTGATACGGAATATTTTAGTACGCTTTTGAGCGATATTACTAGCGGCGACATGAGTTATCTTAATGCGTTTACAGGTGGTTCATTTGAAAAAATGTCCCTGTTCGCATTGAGCATAACACCATACATTACTTCTTCCATTATTATGCAGCTTCTTACAATTGCGATTCCAAAGCTGGAAGAAATGCAGAAAGAGGGAGAGGACGGCAGGAAGAAAATTGCTTCCATTACAAGATATGTCACACTCGGTCTTGCTTTAGTTGAAAGTATTGCCATGGCTATCGGATTCGGCAGACAGGGACTCATCAAAGACTATAAAGACATGAGTACATTGCATTATGTGACATCTATTATTGTAGTTATCGCAGTACTTACGGCTGGTTCTGCTTTACTGATGTGGATTGGTGAAAGCATTACTGAAAATGGTGTTGGTAATGGTATTTCAATCGTACTTTTGATTAATATCATTTCAGGTATGCCAAGTGACTTTGCAACACTTTACAATACATTTGTAGCATCTAAGACAATTGCAAGAGGTGTTCTTGCCGCTGCAATTATCTTGGCAATTTTACTTGCTGTAGTAGTTTTAGTTTGCTTTTTACAGGACGGCGAAAGACGAATCCCTGTACAGTATTCACAGAAGATTACAGGCAGAAGATCAATGGGCGGACAGTCTACCCATATTCCGCTGAAAGTGAATACAGCAGGCGTTATGCCGATTATTTTTGCATCATCCCTGATGCAGTTCCCTGTTATTATAGCGCAGCTTTTCTCAAGCACAACACATGAGTGGGCGAAGTACTTAAGCTCATCTTACTGGTGCAGAGTTGCAGCACCGAAATATTCATTAGGATTACTGTTATATGTTGTATTAATTGTTGTATTTGCATATTTTTATACATCTATTACATTCAATCCGGTGGAAGTTGCTGACAACATGAAAAAAGCCGGTGGTGTGATTCCTGGTATTACACCGGGTAAATCAACCAGCGAATATTTGAATAACATTTTAAATTACATTGTATTTATTGGTGCAATCGGTCTGATGATTATTGCATTAATTCCAATTTTGTGTTCCGGTTTCTTTAATGCCAGCGTATCGTTTGGCGGAACATCTATCATCATTATTGTTGGTGTTGTTCTTGAAACTTTAAAGCAGATTGAAGCACAGATGTGTAATCGTTATTACAAAGGATTTTTAAGCGAATAATTAAAACGATATGACTTGCCTGGTGTATTCGCTGGGCGAGTCGTTTGTCTATATAAGGAAGGGTATGAAAAAAATGAAAATCATTATGTTAGGTGCTCCTGGTGCCGGTAAAGGTACACAGGCTAAGAAGATTGCTGAGAAATATACAATTCCGCATATTTCTACAGGAGATATTTTCAGAGCAAATATTAAGAACAACACAGAACTCGGACAGAAGGCAAAGACTTATATGGATAAGGGTGAGCTGGTACCGGACGAACTGGTTGTTGATTTAATTATGGACAGATTCAAAGAAGCAGACTGTGCAAACGGTTATGTATTAGATGGATTCCCACGTACAATTCCACAGGCAGAAGCACTCGACAAAGCCCTTGCCGCAAATGGTGAAAAAGTGGATTTCGCAATTAATGTTGAAGTTCCGGACGAAAACATCATCAACAGAATGTCAGGCAGACGTGCATGTGTAGGCTGCGGAGCAACTTACCACATCAAGTACAATCCGACAAAGGTAGAAGGTATCTGCGATGCCTGCGGCGAAAAGCTGATTTTAAGAGATGATGATAAGCCGGAAACCGTAAAGAACAGACTTTCTGTATATCATGAACAGACACAGCCGTTGATCGACTACTATGCAAAGAAGAACGTTTTAGCAGAAGTAGACGGAACAAAGGATATGGAAGATGTATTTAATGATATCGTAACGATATTAGGAAAGTAGTGAAGCAATGTCAGTTTCAGTAAAGTCCAACAGGGAAATCGAATTAATGCGGGAAGCAGGAAAGATTCTCGGAACGGTTTTAAATGAACTTTCCAAAGAAATTAAACCCGGAATGACAACACACCGGATTGACCAGCTTGGCGAGGAAATGATCCGCAGCTACGGCTGCATACCGTCATTTTTAGGCTACGGCGGGTTTCCGGCATCCATCTGCGTATCCGTGAATGAAGAAGTGGTTCATGGAATTCCATCCAAGAAGCGGATTCTTCACGAGGGAGATATCGTCAGCATGGATGCAGGTGTTATTTATAAAGGGTATCACTCAGATGCCGCAAGAACAGTCGGCGTCGGAGAGATTAGCAAAGAGGCACAGCAGCTGATTGAAGTTACAAAACAGAGTTTTTTTACAGGCATTCAGTTTGCAAAAGAAGGCTGTCATTTACATGAAATTTCAAATGCAATTGCTGCATACAATGAAAGCTACGGGTACGGCGTGATCCGTGATCTGGTGGGACACGGAATCGGAACAGAACTCCACGAAGACCCGCAGATACCGAATTTCACACAGGAGCGCAGAGGTATTAAGCTTTACGAAGGTATGACACTTGCCATAGAGCCGATGGTTGCGGCAGGCGGATATGCAGTGAAATGGCTTGACGATGACTGGACAGTAGTGACTGCCGATCATTCTTTAGCGGCCCATTATGAAAATACAGTGCTTGTTACAAAGAACGGACCGGAGATATTATCTCTGGTAGAAGAATAAAATCGATGTTGGGGTCAAAAGCCCCCAACTATGATATCTACGGATTGTTCCGTGCTGCGCACTCCCACAATCCTACCCAATATTCGCATATCGTGGGACTATCATCCCACTTTTATGCTCATATTGGGGCGGGTCACAAGGTCATTCACCCACCTATGAGCAAGCTCATGTGGGTTTAGACCTTTTGACCCTGATATCATAAAATCTTGAATACAGGAGATTTTCTATGAATGAAGAATTACAATGGTGTTTTGCAAAATCTCTTGCAGGACATGACAAAGAAACTGTATATATCATAAAAAAGATGGATTCTGAGTATGCATATTTGACGGACGGTAAGAATAAGCTTATAGACAGCCCGAAGAAAAAGAAAATAAAGCATATTCAGGTTATCAAAAAAAAGGACAGCAATTTAGAGTCAAAGCATAACAATCATATCAGCATTCAAAATGAAGATATAAAAAAAGCAATTAAACTTTATATTTCCAGCAATAAGGAGGAATGACAAATGTCAAAGGCAGATGTAATTGAAATCGAAGGAACCGTTGTTGAAAAACTTCCAAACGCGATGTTTCAGGTAGAATTAGAAAACGGACATCAGGTGCTTGCACACATCAGCGGAAAGTTAAGAATGAACTTTATCCGAATCTTACCGGGTGACAAGGTAACAATTGAGCTTTCACCATACGATTTAAGTAAGGGCAGAATTATCTGGAGAGATAAATAGAAACGGTTGGTAAAACTATATAAAAAATGCATGGAAATATCGGCATAATTTATATAAAATTATGCTAAAATTTTCTTGCTATTTTTAAAATACTTGTGTTACAATATATAACGAACTTGTCTGAAAGGAGGCTTTTGCAGTGAAGGTTAGATCATCAGTAAAACCAATTTGTGAAAAGTGCAAAGTCATTAAAAGAAAGGGTAGCATCAGAATTATCTGTGAAAACCCAAAGCATAAGCAGAGACAGGGTTAATTACCCGGCTTGTTTGTGCATTTTAGAATAGGTATACACACAGGTATCGGTATATTTATTCGTAATAATGCGGCTGCAGCTATGAACCGCTCGGCTATGTTGTAAGGTTTATAGCTTTTATATAAGTAATTTCATGAAAACTGCGCACACATTTCAGGCGTCAGCAATGACGAGCTGCGTATGGGGTCTGGATTACAAAGAATTAAGAAAATAACTATTCATTTTTTGATTAACGGAGGTTAAAGAACACATGGCTCGTATTTCAGGTGTAGACTTACCAAGAGAAAAACGTATTGAAATCGGTCTTACTTATGTATATGGTATCGGCCGAGTTAGAGCAACAAAGATTCTTGAGGCAGCTCAGGTAAATCCTGATACTCGCGTTAAGGATTTAACAGATGAGGAAGTTGCAAGAATCGCTAAGGTGATTGATGCAGATCCTGAACATTTAGTAGAAGGTGACTTAAGACGTGAAGTTGCCATGAATATTAAGAGATTAAAAGAAATCGGTTGCTATAGAGGAATCCGTCATAGAAAAGGACTTCCATGCAGAGGTCAGAAGACTAAGACTAATGCAAGAACATGCAAGGGTCCGAAGAAGACAGTTGCAAACAAGAAGAAGTAATAAGGAAGACTTTTAATAGGAGGTTAGGTTAGAAATGGCTCAAAAGGTTACAAAAAAAGTGACAAAGAAGCGTGTTAAGAAGAACGTTGAAAGAGGACAGGCTCATATTCAGTCTTCTTTTAATAATACAATTGTTACATTAACAGATGCAGAAGGTAATGCTTTATCATGGGCAAGTGCCGGCGGACTTGGATTCAGAGGTTCTAAGAAATCTACTCCTTACGCTGCACAGATGGCTGCTGAAACAGCAACAAAGGCTGCATTAGTTCACGGATTAAAGTCTGTAGACGTTATGGTTAAGGGACCTGGTTCAGGTAGAGAAGCTGCTATTCGTGCACTTTCTGCTTGCGGTCTTGAAGTTACAAGTATCAAGGACGTTACTCCTGTTCCACATAATGGTTGTCGTCCACCAAAGCGTAGAAGAGTTTAATTAGGAGGTAAATGTTAAGATGGCAGTGAATAGAACACCTGTGCTCAAGAGATGTCGTTCTCTTGACTTAGATCCTGTATATTTAGGAATAGATAAGAAATCAAGAAGAAAGGCTAAGAATGCCGGAAGAAAGATCAGCGAGTATGGTATGCAGCTTCGCGAAAAGCAGAAAGCTAAGTTCATCTACGGTGTATTAGAAAAACCTTTCAGAAACTACTATAAGAAGGCTGAAAAGATGAAGGGTATGACTGGTGAAAACCTTATGGTTATGCTCGAATCAAGACTTGACAGCATTATCTTCAGATTAGGTTTCGCAAGAACAAGAAGAGAAGCAAGACAGATCGTAGATCACAAGCATGTACTTGTAAACGGTAAGAGCGTTAACATTCCTTCATACTTGGTAAAGGCTGGCGATGTAATCGAAATCAGAGAAAAGTCTAAGTCTTTAACAAGATATAAGGAAATTCTTGAAGCTACAAACGGCAGACTCGTTCCAGAATGGCTCGAAGCTGACAGAGATGCTCTGAAGGGAACTGTTGTACAGTTACCTACAAGAGAAGCTATTGATGTTCCTGTAGACGAAATGCTTATCGTCGAGTTATATTCTAAGTAATTTAGATTGTTGCTATCAGTCGTCGGAAAGAGGATTCGGTATCACTTTCCGGTGGCTGATACAGCAAGTTTAGGAGTATACTGATAATATCCTAAAATGACAATTGCAAGAATAAAACTTTTAAAACCCAAAAGGAGGGGCTATACATGGTTGACGCAGATTTTAATTTCAAAATGCCAAAGATTGAGATGACAGATGTGTCTGAAGATGGCAAGTACGGTAGATTTGTAGTAGAACCACTTGAGAGAGGTTACGGTTTAACACTTGGTAATTCCCTTAGAAGAATTATGCTTTCCTCATTAGTTGGTACTGCTGTAAGCAGTGTCAAGATTGAAGGCGTCCTTCATGAGTTCAGTTCAATTCCAGGAGTAAAGGAAGATGTGACAGAAATCATCATGAACATCAAGCAGTTAGCAATTAAGAATAACAGCAGTTCAGTAGAACCGAAGGAAGCACATATTGATTTCGTAGGCGAAGGTGTCGTTAAGGCATCTGATATTCAGGTTGACCCTGATATTGAAATTATTAATCCTGATCTTGTAATTGCACACTTAAACGGTGCTGATTGCAAGTTATCAATGGAACTTACAATTACAAACGGCAGAGGCTATGTAAGTTCAGAAAAGAATAAGAAAGAAGACCAGCCTGTCGGTGTTATCGCAGTAGACTCTATCTATACACCGGTTGAACGTGTAAATATGTCTGTACAGAATACACGTGTTGGACAGGATACGGATTTTGATAAATTAACACTTGATATTTTCACAAATGGAACAATTGCACCGGATGAGGCATTAAGCCTTGCCGCAAAGGTTCTCAGTGAGCATTTAAAGGTGTTTATTAATCTTTCAGAAAATGCTGCAAAGGCAGAAGTTATGGTAGAACAGCAGGAAGATGAATCAAGCAAGGTACTGTCTATGAGTATCGAAGACCTTGAATTATCAGTTCGTTCTTTCAACTGCTTAAAGAGAGCCGGCATCAATACGGTTGAGCAGCTTTGCAATAAGACACCTGATGACATGATGAAGGTTAGAAACCTTGGTAAGAAGTCATTAGACGAAGTACTTTTAAAGTTAAAAGAGTTAAATTTACAGCTTAGTCCAAACGAAGACTAATGCAGACTGCCACAGGGCAGACCATTCAGAGCGTGAAAGACACGTTCGGTAAAGTAGTTGTATGTAATGCGGCAGATCCGCGTTCATAGTAGAATATTTGTAGAGAAAACGCATATGCAGTAAGTCCATACGCGCATGTATATGGGTTACAAATGGAGGTTTAAAATGGCAAAGTATAGAAAGCTTGGTAGAAATTCAAGCCAGAGAAAGGCTTTATTAAGAAGTCAGGTTACAGCATTAATCGAAAACGGTAAGATCATTACAACAGAAGCAAGAGCGAAGGAAGTTCGCAAGATGGCTGAAAAGCTTATCACACTTGCTGTAAAGGAAAAGGATAACTACGAAACAGTTACAGTTTCTGCAAAGGTTCCGAAGAAGGATTCTGAAGGCAAGAGAGTGAAGGAAGTTGTAGACGGTAAGAAAGTTACTGTTTATGATACTGTAGAAAAGGAAATCAAGAAGGATTTACCTTCAAGACTTCATGCTAGAAAGCAGATGGATAAGGTTCTCTACAAGGTAACAGAAGTTCCGACAGCTGCTGCTGGAAGAAAGAAGAATACAAAGACAGTTGACCTTACAAATAAATTATTTGATGAAATCGCTCCAAAGTATGCTGACCGTCAGGGTGGTTATACAAGAATCGTTAAGATTGGTTTAAGAAAAGGCGATGCTGCAATGGAAGTACTTCTTGAGTTAGTATAATTTTATTGTAGATGATTGGGAAGCTATGTGTTTTCGGATGCATAGCTTCCTTTTTGTACATATTGCAGAAATATAAGGAGAATTATGGGAATCGTAAAAGCAAAAGACCTTACATTTGAATATATCAGACGTGATGAAGAAGGCAATGTGGAAGGTATTACAACTGCCGTGGACCACGTTAACATGGATATCCAGCCGGGAGAATTTATTGCCATTTTAGGTCACAACGGCTCCGGAAAATCCACATTTGCAAAACATATCAATGCCCTTCTTTTTCCGACAGAAGGGACGATTTTAGTAGACGGACTGGATACTTCCGATGAAGACAACGTCATGGATGTCCGTCAGCGTGCCGGCATGGTTTTTCAGAATCCGGACAATCAGATTATCTGTACGTTGGTGGAGGAAGAAGTTGGTTTCGGACCGGAAAATATCGGTGTACCGACAGAAGAAATCTGGGAACGTGTTGCGGCAAGCTTAAAGGCAGTCGGTATGTATCAGTACCGGAAAGCGTCGCCGAATAAATTATCCGGCGGACAGAAACAGCGTGTAGCGATTGCGGGAATTGTGGCAATGAAGCCGAAATGTATCATATTGGACGAGCCGACCGCAATGTTAGACCCACACGGCAGGGCAGATGTCATGCGGGTACTGCATGAATTAAACCGGAAAGAGGGCGTAACGGTTATTCTGATTACACATTATATGGAAGAAGTCATTGATGCCGACCGTGTTTTTGTGATGGATGAAGGAAAAGTTGTGATGGAAGGCACACCGCGCCAGATTTTTTCAAGGGTAGAAGAATTAAAGCAGCTACGGCTTGATGTTCCGCAGGTGACAGAGCTGGCTTATGAATTAAGCAGAAGCGGCGTTCCGATACGCAGCGGAATCCTGACCAATCAGGAATTGATTGACGAACTTATGAAGTTGAAATAAAATGTGTAAAGAACATTGCTGTATAAATACAGTGGAAATGAGGAAGAAATGTCCATTATTGTTGATAACATCAGTTATACCTATGAAATCGGTACAGGATTTGAAAAACAGGCATTAAAAAATGTAAAATGTGTCATTAACGACGGGGACTTTATCGGACTGATTGGTCATACCGGGTCGGGAAAATCAACCTTTATCCAACATTTGAACGGACTGGTGAAAGCAACCAGCGGTACGATTTATTTTAATGGCATGGATATTTATGATAAAGATTTTGATATGAAAATGCTGCGCAGTAAAGTTGGACTGGTATTCCAGTACCCGGAACATCAGCTGTTTGAAACAGACATTTTTAAAGACGTCTGCTTCGGACCAAAGAATCTGGGACTGCCGAAAATGGAAGTGGAACTGCGTGCATTTGAAGCGCTTCGCCTTGTCGGGCTGGATGAAAATCTGTATTACCAGTCGCCGTTTGATTTATCGGGTGGACAGAAAAGACGTGTTGCGATTGCCGGTGTGCTTGCGATGCGCCCGGATGTGCTGATACTGGACGAACCGACAGCAGGTCTGGACCCGAAGGGCAGAGATGAAATTTTAGACAGTATTAAAGATTTAAAAGAAAAAACCGGCATTACGGTGATTTTAGTATCCCACAGCATGGAAGACGTGGCAAAATATGTGAACCGCATTATGGTAATGAATGACGGTGTTTTGATGTATGATGACACACCGAAGCATATTTTTGCAGGATACAGGGAATTAGAGCAGATCGGCCTTGCGGCGCCACAGGTAACTTATATTATGAATGATTTAAAAAATGCAGGCTTTGCCGTTGATGTCAATGCCATTACCGTAGAGGAAGCCAGACAGAGCATTTTGAAGAATTTAAAAGGGATTCATGGAAAGGCATAGGAACACAAATTTATGTTAAGAGATATTACCATTGGACAATATTATCAGACAGATTCGGTGATTCACCGGTTAGACCCGCGTGTAAAACTCATGGGAACGCTGATTTTTATTATCACGCTTTTTTTGGGAAAAAGCGTGTGGCTGTATCTGGGTGTTACCGTATTTCTGACGGCAGTCATTAAATTGTCAAAAGTGCCTGTTAAATTTATTGTAAAAGGCTTAAAGGCGGTTGTAATACTGATTCTGTTCAGTGTCATTTTCAATCTGTTTTTAACGGAAGGAACGCCGGTCTTTCACATCTGGAAACTGACGGTTACTAAAGAAGGTATCTATCTGGCAGCATTTATGATGGTGCGCTTGATATTCCTGATTATGGGTTCATCGCTGATGACCCTGACTACGACACCGACTCATTTGACGGACGGACTGGAAAAAGGACTTGGATTTTTAAAAGTATTTCATGTACCGGTTCACGAAATCGCCATGATGATGTCGATTGCCCTGCGCTTTATTCCGATTCTGATTGAAGAAACTGATAAAATCATGAAAGCACAAATGGCGCGCGGCGCCGATTTTGAAAGCGGCAATCTGATGAAGCGCGCAAAGGCAATGATTCCGATTCTGGTTCCATTGTTTATTTCGGCATTCCGCCGTGCAAATGAACTGGCAATGGCGATGGAAGCCCGCTGTTACCACGGTTCGGAGGGACGAACCAAAATGAAACCACTGCGCTACGGCAAAAATGATAAAATCGCATATCTTGTGCTGGCTGGGTATCTGATAGTGATGATTGGCATTAATACGGCACTGGGCGGCAGAGTCATCTAAATGGAGAGAGGTATGAAAAGAATTAAACTGACCGTTGCATATGACGGAACGCATTACAGCGGCTGGCAGATTCAGCCCAATGCGCCCACAATCGAAAAAGAACTGGACACGGCAATTTATACGCTGACCGGTGAAAAACTGCATGTCACAGGGGCAAGCAGAACCGATGCAGGCGTGCACGGACTTGGCAATGTGGCTGTCTTTGATACGGAATCGACAATTCCCGGTTCCCGCTTCTGTTATGCGTTAAACCGGTATCTGCCGGAAGAAATCAGCATTTTGGAATCCCGTGAAGTAAAAGGTGACTTTCACCCGCGCCATTGCAATACCAAAAAGACGTATGAATACAAAATTTTAAATACCCCGTTTCCGATTCCACAGCAGCGCAATTACGCATGGCACGTACCGGGAAAACTGGACACTGTCCGTATGCGGGAAGCGGCGGAACTGCTTGTCGGGGAACACGATTTTAAAAGCTTCTGCTGTGTGAGGACACAGACGGAAACGACCGTGCGGCATGTCTATGGACTTGAAATTTCAGAGCAGGATGCCTATGGTGCAAAAATGTTTACGATACGGATTACCGGAAACGGATTTTTATACAACATGGTGCGAATTATCGCAGGAACATTGGTTCAGGTCGGTAAGGGACAGTTAAGCGCAGACGATGTGGCGCAGATGCTTGAAGCCAAAGACCGTACCGCGGCGGGACAGACTGCCCCGCCACAGGGACTGACACTGATGAACATTGAGTATGTGGACGGCGATGATGCGGAGTATAGAGCTGTGGATAATCCTTCAATTTCATAAGATTTTGTGGATAAGTCCGGAAAAATTTCATTTTCAGATGAAAAATAGATTGACACACTCGGACGTGTGTTATATAATTGTTAAATGTGACATGGCATAAGTGCGTGTCCTTAAACTATGAGTTAAGTGCTTAACCAAAGCCCCGGAGAAGCATTTAATATCAATCATATTAGAATTAATAGAATGCAATAAAAGCAATCATTTCAGGAGGAAAACCAATGAAAAGTTATATGGCTAGTGCATCAACAGTTGAAAGAAAATGGTATGTAGTTGATGCTGCAGATTATACATTAGGTCGTTTAGCATCACAGGTTGCTAGTGTTTTAAGAGGAAAGAACAAGCCTACTTACACACCGTTCATCGACTGTGGTGACAACGTTATCGTAATCAACGCTGATAAGGTTAAGGTTACAGGTAAGAAGTTAGATCAGAAGATTTACTATCATCATTCAGACTATGTTGGTGGTATGAAGGAAACAACATTAAAGGAAATGATGGAAAAGAAGCCTGAGAGAGTTATCGAACTCGCTGTTAAGGGAATGCTTCCAAAGGGACCTTTAGGCAGACAGATGTATACAAAGCTTCATGTATATGCAGGACCTGATCATGATCAGGCAGCTCAGAAGCCGGAAGTTTTAAAGTTTTAATTAAAGGACAAATAAGGAGGAAATGACAGTGGCTAAGAAGGCAAACGGAAAGTTCTACGGAACAGGTAGAAGAAAAAGCAGTATTGCTAGAGTATATTTAGTACCGGGTAACGGTAACATTACAATCAATAAGAGATCACTTGATGAGTATTTCGGTCTTGAAACACTCAAGGTTGTTGTAAAGCAGCCTTTAGCATTAACAGAAACAACTGAAAAGTTTGATGTTCTTGTAAATGTACACGGTGGTGGATACACAGGTCAGGCCGGTGCTATCAGACACGGTATCTCAAGAGCTCTTCTTGAAGTTGATTCAGAAGAATACCGTCCATTATTAAAGAAGGCTGGCTTCTTAACAAGAGATCCTCGTATGAAGGAAAGAAAGAAGTATGGTTTAAAGGCAGCTCGTCGTGCACCACAGTTCTCAAAGAGATAATCTTTCAAGAACGAAGATATCTAGAAAAGCTCATTTTACAAGGGTTACAGAAGTTGTGGAATGCTGTCAGATGTGCTGGAATTTACATCGAATGCAACACATATGCAGCAGGTATGCAACAAAGATATTGATATGTATAGGACATTTTTCAGTAGAGATACTGGGGAATGTCCTTTCTTAATTTAAATTCTATTAATCGCATCTACAAGCTCCTTTATATCAAAGTGGGTATACACTTTCTCGGTGAGTGTCATTGCACCTGAGTGTCCCACAATCTTTTTGATAATCGTCTGGTTAATACCAGCTTCTGCTAACATTGAGATACATGTGTGTCTGCAACAGTGCGGTGTACGATTAATACCTAGCTGTTCCATCAATGGCTTGAAATAGCTATCGTAGTAGTTTCGGTATTCAAAATGTTTCCCATCTTCTGTATGAAGTAAATATTCACATGCAGGGCAGGATTCGTACCAAGCCTTGTAATATGGCAGAATTTTGTCTGATATTGGAACTTTTCTGATACCATTTTCTGTTTTACTACAGATAACATCAAAATACTGTTCATCCAGATGAACATTCTCTTTCTTCAAATCAAGCATTTCAGAGATACGGACTCCGCTATATAGGAGCATCAATACTATCTGATAATATTTATCTTCCTTTTGTTCCCAGATAATATCAATTTCATTTTTCTCAAACTTGTTTCTATCGTATTTGTTAGGATTGCGATCCTTGTATTGGACAATATCAACGAAGCGTGAATAATCTTTGTTGCAAATATCATTTTTCAAAGCATAATCAAATAGCTGGTTAAACAGGACTTTGATTTTCTTGAGAGTAGGAAAATTCTTACCGCAGGTATCAATAACAGTCTGTAAATCAACTAATTTAATATCCTTGAAAACTTTGTTGTAAAGAGATTCACAGGATTTATAGGATGCTGTGTATCCTTTTACATTAGATTCAGATATAGTAGGAAACTTACGCCTTGACCATTCTTCATAGACATCTGAAAATGTCATCTTAGCAGCTTTGGTATCAAATGGATTATTATTGTAATCAGCAAGCATTTGCAAGCCTTCAGCTCTCGTGGCTGCATATCCAATTGTAATCATATCCTGAACCTGTTTGTCTTTCACCTCATCGTAGTGCCAGCCTACAGTTTTTCTCACTTGATAAGGTTTTCTTCTTTTGCCGGAAAGTTTTACAACGCTTCCGTATCCGTTGGGTAACTTCATAAGCACCATCCTTTCGCTATTTACTAGAAAGCTGATAGCAAACGGATAAAATGATTGTTATTCGTGGGTTACCTTTGTCACACTTGGGCGGATAGTCTTCCATATTTCGTAATTATCCTGTGTCTGACTTCCATTATCAAGTAATTCTTTCATAGCCTGCCAGTCTTTAAGAAACTGGACAAGATTCTTATTGGAAAAGAATATTCCGGGCTCTCCGTCTAAATCCTTGATAGAAATGTCAAATGCTTCATCAATAGCAAATAGTAATGGTAGTACATCGCCATCTGCTTCGATATCAAGTTCCATCAATGAATTGACATTGACACCAAGTGCATCTGCAATCTTTCTAAGCTGTTCAGGTTTAGGAAGATTCTTTCCAAGCTCATACTTACGGATTGCGACTTCATGTATTCCGCAAGCTTCACCTAGTTCTTTCTGGGTTAAACCACGAAAGGTTCGTATTAATTTAATCTTTTTACCTGTATTCATTGCTTCAACCTCCTGTGATTGTAAATGTAACATACTGATATTTAATAGTCAACATTAAATTTTAAACTATTGACAGAGCAAATAAAGGTCTGTATAATGCAAAATATAACAGAGCAAGAAATGCTCTATAAATAAGAGGAGGTGGTAGAGATGCCAGAAGTTATCTATCAGGGTGATTTACCAGCTTTTACAGGGAGAAATGTACCAATAAAAGAGATTGCAAGTGCAATAGGGAAGGACGCACAGTATGTAAGGCTGGGAATACAACAAGGATTACTCAAATTTGGAACGGCAATAAAGGTAGGGAGCTCAAATGAATTCAGCTATTATTGTCCGGATAAACGGGTTTGGGAAGAAACAGGTTACTTTAATGAAGAAGCAGTTTAACAGGGAGGAAGATTATGAATGAACAGCAGAATGTAGAATTGAAACTTATCCATATGGAGGATGTGGTTTCAAAAGAAGTGGAGTGGTTATGGTATCCATATATACCTTATGGAAAGATAACCATAATTGAAGGAGATCCGGGAGAAGGAAAGACAACACTTGTATTGATGTTGGCGGCAGCCCTTAGTAAGGGCTTGCCACTTCCCTGTGATGATGATAAAGCATATGAGCCAATTCATATTATTTATCAGACAGCAGAAGATGGTATTGATGATACTGTAAAGCCTAGATTAGAAAGGGCAGGGGCAGACTGCTCCATGATACGTGTTATTGACGAAACGGAAAAAGAGTTATGTATGACAGATGACCGGCTTGAGAAAGCAATCGTTGAAACAGGAGCAAGATTGATTATTCTTGATCCAATACAGGCTTATATTGGAGCTAAGGTTGACATGCACAGAGCAAATGAAATAAGACCGGTGTTAAAACATCTGGGAATGATTGCAGAAAAATATAACTGTGCAGTTATTCTTATCGGTCATATGAATAAGGCTGCTGGTAGCAAATCAACGTATAGAGGGTTAGGTTCTATTGATATTCAGGCAACAGCCAGAAGTGTGTTATTGGTAGCAAGACTTCGAGATAAACCTAATATTAGAATTATGGCACATGACAAATCTTCTTTAGCTCCAACTGGAGATGCAATCGGTTTTGAAATGACCGAAGACAGAGGAATGATTTGTATTGGTCCATATGACATTACAATTGATGAATTACTGATGGGGAATGAAGGACGAGGCAAAAAGAAACTTGATATTGCAGAAAACTTTATCAAAGAGTTCTTTGGGTTATCGAAGGAGATTGCATCTAATGATATTTTACAGGAAGCAGCGAAAAGAGGAATTAAAAGAAATACTCTTTTATCTGCTAAGAAGAAACTGGGAATTACTTCAGAAAAAAGTAAGTTAGATGATGGAACAAGTTTTTGGACATGGATTATGCCAGATGAAAGAGTTTAACAATCCGAATGTTTGGAAAAGCAGATTCTAAATTCTTATAAGAGTTTAGAGTCTGTATTTCTTAAAAGAACAGATTATTAAACTCTTTGTAGTTGTAACAGTTAATATTGAACCCCTCGGAGAGCCACCGCAGATTTGGTTTGCCAAAACTGCTAGGGAGTTATCATCTGTGGCAGAGCCAAGATGATAAGCATGTGCTCCGAGAAAAATTTTTACAGATAAGAGAGGAGATTTGCTTATGGGAAATACGTCGTATACAGCACACATTAGCAATAAGAAAAGTGCTATCACAAGTAAGAGTAAATTGCTTGGAGTGGCAAAACATAATTTAAGAAAGTACAAACCAGATGATTATAGCAAAGATAATATTATAGTTTTACGAGGAACAGATGATTTGCTTCAGGATGTGAAGAATGTTTATCATCAGGAATTTGATGAAGTGATAAAAGAATACAATGAAAAACAAAAAAGAGTAGACCGAAAGATTGATGATTATTTTGAACATGTGGCAGGGCTTGAACAGGATATGGCTGTTGAAATCATTTTCCAATGTGGAGATAAAGAGTTTTGGCAGGCACATGATGATGTAAAGAACAAAATGTATTATGTGTATAGTTTTCTGATTGGAAAGCTGGAGGAACTGTTGCCGGAATTTAAAATTGCAAATGCAGTAATTCACTTTGATGAAGTCAGTCCACATGTTCATGTGGTAGGAGTTCCGGTATGGGAAGGGGCTAAGAGAGGACTTAGGAAGAAGGTTTCAAAGAGGAATGTATTCACACCTGAAACGCTATCTGTAATTTTACAGGATAAATTACGAGAGGAAGCTGGGATGTGCTTCAGATATCATACACATGAAGATTTATCGGAAAAAAGTCTTGGAAGAAATCATGATTTATCTGTAACAGAATATAAAGTAGCAAAAGAAACAGAGCATCTGGAGCAGATACAGGAACAGGTGCATGATGCGGGTATTGAGTTGCTTGCTTCGCAGATTGCTTATAAGGAATTGGAGCGTAGACAGACTAAGGAACTAAATGAGAAAACAGATGCCATTGTTAAGAAAAATGAGGCTATGGAACAAGAATATACGGATAAGAAGGAAAAGCTAGAATCAGAGATTTCATATCTTGAGAGTAAGAGGAATATTGAGAAGTCATTGTCGGATATGGATAAGAGAGAATCGCAGCGTATATCCGATGAATTGGAAGGAAAACGGTTAGAGCTTCAATCTGTAAATCAAGAGATTGAATATACCACAGATAAGGCAAAAGAAGCAGTAGTGTTGCTTGATAGAATCAAAGCATTTGTATCATCATTCAGATTATTTGCACCTACCATTGAAGAATATGCTAATCAGGTGGAAGCGGATAAAACAATTGATGCCGGAAATTCATTTCGTGGAATCTTGTATGAAATTGGAAAGTTGCTAGAGGCATTCAAAGAACTGATAAAAGAGGGATTGTGTTGGTTTCCAAGGCTTATGAAGTGGAATACTTCCAAGGGAGAGGTGGCACCGGTATTTATCGAGAAAAGTAGTGGATATTCATATTCGGTGTATGGATATATGAATGTGGAGACTAAGGAATACTATTCGAAGGAGACAATACAATGGGAGATTAAGGCGCACAATCGAACAGGGACTGTTGAACAGATGGACGCGAATGTCGAAGCTATGGCGAGGGATTTGCAGGAGATATTGAGGTTGAGTTCGGAACAGAAGAGATTGTGGGACAGGTATGAGAGGAGATAAGAAAAGCAGCGCCTGAAATAATCAGTCGCTGCTACACTAAATTAGTGACAAGTATCTTTTGGAGGACAAGGATCGTTTCCGTAGCTGTCTTTGTCGCGGATTTGGCCATTGCGTCCATGGATTACTAGTTCACTTTGTTGATTAATGGCAATATTACGAGCATAAGAAATAGCTTCTTTCTGGGTGTTGAAATTTTTGGTTGCTCTTGTGGAATTTTCGCGTTTTACTTGCCATTGTCCATTGTTTGGTACTACATGTTGATTTGCCATAATTCAAGTCCTTTCTCTGTTTAAGCAGCTTTGTAATGTTTCCAAGGAATTCTTGCGGGGTTAATATTTGCAAGAAAACGTACAATATCGCACCTACCATCATATGTAGGAATGCCACGAGAGTTTTGAGCCATTAATATAATAGGAATATTTCCGAAAAATGGTATAAAACTTGTACGTATTTGTTCTTTGGATGGACTGGTAAGAACATATGGCTTTACTACAACAATAGCAAAGGTTACACCTTGTTCTCTGATCTTTGCACCATCAAATTCCATCGGTTTATCCTCCTTTCCGTTTACTGGGAATTGAGATAAAACCTTTCAAAATGATTGAATTTTCTCACAAAATGTGTTATGATTCAAATGCAACTTTGAATTTGTGAGAGCAAGTTCATTTTGAAAGGGTGGTCATTATGACCATCTTTTTTTGTCTCAATATTAGCACTTGCTAAAATTGAGTGCTAATTCTCCTATGAATAAGATAGCATAAAAAAGATATTTCGTCAATGCCAAAAGTGAAAAAATCACAAATGGAATAGGAATACACAAAAAATGCATGAAAAAATGTTGATTATTATTGACAAATGTGAATAAATCACATTATAATTGAATATATTATATACATATAAGAGAAAGAAGGTATGGGTATGTTAGTTGGATTTGCCGTAAGTAATTATAAATCTTTTAAAGATGAACAAAGAATTTCGTTTGAAGCGAGTAAGATTACAAGACATAAGGCTCATGTCGCGATTAAAAGAAATAAGAGAATATTAAAGAGTGGATTGATTTTTGGCGCTAATGCAGGAGGAAAAAGTAATTTAGTAAAGGCAATACGATTTTCTAGAGAAATAGTGCTAAGAGGGTTAGATAAAGTTAATTTAAGTAAAAGCCATTTTCGTATTGAAGGTGATATGTATAAACAACCAGGTATATTCGAATATAGGATTATTGTTGGAGATTTCGAGTACTCTTATGGAATAGCAATATCCTATTTAGATAAAACAATACTAAGTGAATGGTTGATAAGAATAGAAAATTCTGGGAAAGAAATATATCTTTTTAATCGTGAGGTCGATGACAATAATGTTAGTCATGCAGAGAGTGAAGCTGAATATACAAGTACAGAAGAAAAGTTTAAAATGGATTTCTATTTAGAAGGTTTTTCAGAAAATATGTCAGAAGCATATAAGCGAAAAACTATATTAAGTGATATAGCATTGCGTGCGAATGAAAAAACTGGTATATTTGCAGAAATTAGAAAGGTATATGAATGGTTTGAAGATATCATAATTTTGTTTCCTAGTTCAAAGTACAATGGATTAAATGAAGTTGCTGCAGATAAAGATAAAAAGATGTTTTTTTCTAGTATAATGAGTTATTTCGATACAGGAATTGAATCTGTTGAGGGTGAAAGTCAGCAGATGGACTTTGATAAAATTTTGGATAACATACCAAGAGATGAGGCAGAAAAAATAAAGATAGATATATCTAATGCAGCAAACGAGCATCCAATTATGTTTAAAGTAGATGAGCAGGTATTTGAGCTTCGAAAAGATGAGAATGGGAATATTGTATACAATAAATTAATGTTGAATCACGGAAATGCAAACGATATGTTTGATTATAATGATGAATCTGACGGTACAAAGAGATTATTTGATTTAATTCCGCTATTTTATGAAAATAGAAGAGTAAGTATGATTTTAATTGATGAAATTGATAGGAGTTTGCATACAAATCTTACTAGGAAATTCTTAGAACTCTTTTATGAAGTAGTCGAAGATAGAGATTGCCAATTAATTGCAACAACACATGATTCAAACTTGTTAGATTTGGAGTTATTAAGACAAGATGAAATATGGTTCGTTGAACGTCAGGACGATCATAGTTCAAAAGTATTTTCATTAAACAAATTTAAGGAAAGGTTTGATAAAAAAATTGATAAAGAATATCTGATAGGTAGATATGGGGCTATTCCAATATTTGATGATAATTTTGTATTGGAGGAAATTTATGAAGAATAGATATAGATTAAGTTCCAATGCATTTGAACGTGAGGATGAAGAAGACAAAGTAGAACCACAAAAGATTTTTTTCTTGTCTGTTGAAGGAAATGATACAGAAAAGGAATATTTTGATGGAATATCTGCAAATAGACGTCAATTGGGAATAAATGCAGTTGTAGATGTGCAAGTGTTGAATAGAAGACGAAAGGATACTAATAGTGCTCCGCAGCAGGTGGTTGAATTGTTGGAGGAATACTTAAGATTAAGAGAGAATGGAAAAGAATCACTGATTGAGGATATTCCGGAATCATTTATACAAAAATATGGTGTGGATTTTATAAAATGTTTTTTAGAAGATGAATCAGGAATTACTAAGCGACAAAGGAATGAGTTTGTAACAGATTTATTAAAGATAGGATATGATATAAATTACAGAAAGTATTTGCAGAAGTATAATAGTGATTTAGATGAATTTGGTATTCTTATTGATAGAGATGCGCAGACGCATTCAGAGTTGAATATGATAGAATGCATTAAGCACTGTAAACAGAATAATTATTCATGTTATATTGTTAACCCTTGTTTTGAATTTTGGTTACTCCTTCATCTTTCGGATGTTAAAAAGGAGTATGCTGATAAATTGAAGGATATAAGTGAAAATAAGAAAGTATCGGATAGTCATACTTTTGTAAGTAAAGAGGTGTCGTTAAAAGCACATCATGGAAAGAGCGGTATAAATTTTAAGAAAAATTATTTGCCCAATATAGATCTTGCAATAGAAAGAGCTAAAGCATTTTCATCAGACGAACAAGAACTAATTGATAATATTGGTTGCAATATTTGGAAATTGATCGAAGCAATGAAAAATTATGGATTAAAATAATGAGCTGTGTAATAGCGTAGTTGATATACTTTCTTTGTTAAAAGAAAGTAGCTACGCTTGTTTGCGTATGAAACAGTGTATTTGTACGAATAGAGAAGGAGGCTAATATGGCATTAATCAAAAATGAGATTCCTATACTTGAGTATGATACAGAAGAACATGCTGTATTGATGCCGGGAGAAAGATGAAATTATGAGTTTACTGAGAAAGCAGTTATGTTGTTTATGGAACCAGAGATAGATGAATATGCCATTACGGTATAATAACGACAAACGGAAAAAGCCTTGATTTTCAAGGGGTTTCAGCGTTTGTCGCCGTCTATTCAATTCCTTTTCCCAAGTTGAAATATGGCGAGAAAATTGACGAAAAAAGGAGGCTGTTACATTAACGACAAAACCGAATAGTGCCAGCGGTCCGGCATTTTGCCTGGCCGCTGATTGCCGTGGGCGTTTCATCTTTTTAGGTGGACGCCCTTTTTTCATGCAGATTTTTAGAAGAAAGGAGCCACACATGGAACTGAACGAAATGGAAAAAAAGATGCTCTTTCAGGCCGAAGGAGACTGTCAGGCAAAGGTTCTGAATGAGCTTTACATGACCGTGCGATATTCAAACAATTCCGAGCTGCGGGAGGCGGCGGAAAGCCTTATGGCAAAGGTGCGTGTTCTGTCGGACCGTGAGTGCATGGATTTGGTGCGGGACATTCAGAAGAATTACCGGCTGCCCCACCCGCCCCGGACTATCGGGGAAAGGATCGCCGAGGCCAGGCAGCAGTCCGGCGCGGAGAAATTAAAGGGGCATGACATCATGGGGCTGGAACGCTTTGACCCGGAGGTTAAGCACATGATCGTCTTTGATGTGCTGTCCTATGATTCCCCTGTTGGGGATAAGGGCGATAAAATGCGCCTGTTTCTTACGGAGGCCGGCTATCAGAAATTCTTAGAGAGCCAGGAACGGGGCGAAGTCAAACTGAAAAATCATGCGAAGGTCTCAGGCGGCCATCTCCATTATGACCGCAGGGACCGCGCTTTGTAACGGAATAACCGAAGAAAGGAGGCTGTGAAATGGCTGTATTCCGTGTAGAGAAAACGAAGGACTTTACGGTTATGAGCAATCACCACCTGCGCAATACGGAACTGTCCTTAAAGGCGAAGGGGCTTCTTTCCCTTATGCTGTCGCTGCCGGAAGATTGGGATTATACCACAAAGGGGCTGGCCCACATTTGCAGGGATGGCGTGGATTCCATTACCACCGCCCTGAAGGAGCTGGAACGGCACGGGTATCTCACCAGGCAGCGCCTCCGCAATGAGAACGGACAGCTCGGCGATATTGAGTACACGATCCACGAAAAGCCTGTAACCGGCGTAAAACAAGGTGTTTCACCTAAACGGGAAAATCCAAGACAGGTAAATCCAAGACAGGCAAAACCTGAACAGGCGGAACCTGAACAGGAAAATCCCGCACAATTAAATACTAATCCACAAAAAACTAAAAAATCAAAAACGGATATATCAAGGACACATCAATCAATCTATCCGGAAGAGCCGGAAACGGCAGGCTGTCAGGATGGGATTGATAGGATGGATATGGCAGAGGCATACCGTGGAATTATCAAAGAGAATATTGAGTATGACTTTCTGGTTCCCCGCTATGGGCAGGAACGCATGGACGAGACTGTGGAGCTTATGCTGGAAACGGTGCTGTCAAGACGGCCCTATATCCGCATTGCCGGAGACGACTTCCCACGGGAGGTTGTCAGGAGCCGGTTCTTAAAGATCAATTCCGACCACCTGGAGTATGTTTTTGACTGTATCGACAAGAACGTTACGAAGGTCAACAACATCAAGGCTTATCTGCTGGCAGCGCTGTATAACGCGCCGGCAACAATGGATAGCTATTACCGTGCGGAGGTCAACCATGACCTGTACGGCTGTTAGGCGCTTTCAGGCGTCTTTTTTCATATCATCACAGGAAGGAGGCGAAGCACGATGAAACGAAAATCTGTGCCGACACCATGCCCGGTGTAACCAAAGAGCAGATTCAGGCGGCACGGGAGGCGGACCTGTTCGCCTGGCTGCAATCCCATGAGCCCGGCGTGCTCAAACGGGACGGCCCCAATTACCGGCACAAGGAGCATGACAGCCTGGTCTATGTGACCGGGAAACGGTACTGGTACTGGAACAGCCGGGGCCGCAGTATTAACGCCCTGGATTACCTGATCCAGATTCGGGGCTATGGTCTGGTGGATGCGGTTCAAGCACTGGCAGGCGGAGAAATACGGCAGACGCCGGCTTACCAAAGCGCGGCGGCAAAGCAGGCACAGAGAGAGCCGGAAAAGAAACCGTTTACGCTGCCCTGGGCCAGACGGTGTGCTACCGCCGCTGTTTCGTATTTGCAGCGGCGCGGGATCAGTTCGGATGTGATCAGCCGGTGCTTTCGGAACGGGCTTTTCTATGAGGCCCGGTATCATGGCGAACCGGTCTGCGTGTTTGTCGGAAAAGACAACGCGGGGAAAGCGAAGTTTGCCTGTATGCGCGGTATCACCGGCAATCTCAAAAAGGATGTTTATGGCAGTGACAAGGAATTTAGCTTCTGCTACCCACCGCAGAATCCGGGCAGCCGCCATGTGGCCGTTTTTGAGGCTCCCATTGACGCACTTTCCCATGCCACGCTGCAAGAGCTCGAAGGCTGGAAATGGAATGGCTACCGCTTATCCCTGGGAGGCACCTCCCATGTGGCGCTGACCGCGTTTCTGGAACGCCACCCGGAAATAAAGCGGGTCACGCTTTACATGGACAATGATCTTGGCGGCCTTACCAATGCCCGGAAAATCAAAGCCATGCTCCATGAGGATCAGCGGTTTAAGCATATCCGGGTGAGCGTCAACCCGCCCCGCGTCGGAAAGGACTATAACGAAAAGCTGCAACATATCAGGGAACAAATTAAAGGCCGTCAACTACAATGCCGCCAGAAACAGGCGGCTATTTCAATTTAACAGGAGGATTTTAACATGACGAAGACAGAAAATACCGCTTTGCAAATGATCGCCGAAGCCGCCCGGTGCCCGGAATATGGCCCCGATATGGTTAAGGCTTTGATGGAAAAATTGGATATGAACGAAAAGGGCTTTGCGCTTCTGATGAACGTTACGCCCTCCACTGTCCGGCTCTGGACCAGCGGCGCCGTTCAGCCCAGCGGCACGGCCAAGCGCCTGATGCAAATTTATGAAACCGGGCCGGAAATCGTGAGCAAGATTGCCGGCGGACAGCACCCGGAGGATGGAAATGCTTATAAATGATTGCGTTAAGTTTTCGCACAGACTGGAGGTGATAATGTTTGGCAGAAAATTTACAGCATGAGGATTTTGGGGAAAAGATCGGAGGTGCGAAAAAAGACCTCTGGAAAGACCGCGGCCTGTATGTAGACGACCTGGGCGCCATGAATGAGCGGGAGGCGGAGAAATTCGTCAAGAAGGATAATGTCTGGAAGAAACCGGACTATCAGGCCATGCTTGACGATGGCGTTCCCCTCGGCGTTGTCTATTTCATCAAAAAGGCACGGGACAGCCTGGGGGCTTCTCCCCAATACCGGTACAGTGACAAAACCCCGGAGCTCAGGCGTGCCAGGCAGGAGGAATATATTGAGACCGTCCGGCAGCTACAGGCCGTGATCGAGGATGTGCGCACACTGGATGACGCTATGCAAGCCTATGACCGCTTTCTGATACAAAATGGATATGTGGAGCAGGTGCAGGGCTGGGCCAGCGGAACCCATTACCGCGCTACGAAGAAATCCCTGGATAACCCGGTCATTACCAATAAGCTGGTGCAGGCCTTACATATCCGCTCCGCTTCTCACTTTGACCGGGATTTCACGCAAAAGGCGCAGCAGGAACAGTTTGGCGTTTCCAAAGACCAGAAGATGCCAAAGGGCTATGCGATCCACTTCAATGACGGGAAAAACACCTATTCCAGAAATAACGACTGGAAACCCGGCACCTATTATGTGACGAAAGGCTATTCCATTTTGCAGACAAATTTGGAATCCCGTGAGGCAGCCCTGAAATGGGTACAGGATTTTGCCCGGCAGCGGAGCAAAGGCGGAAAGGTCCGGTTTACCCCTCCGCAGCTTGCGCATGTGAGACGGACCGGGCCGGACTACCGGAGCGGTCAGGAGATCACCGGACAGCATTATCTTGACACTTTCGGCTTCCGGGGCGGCGAATTTGGAAACTGGATGAACCAGAATGACCGGCAGGCGTCCCTGAACATGGGATTTGAAGCACTGAAAGACCTGGCGGCTGCCTTACAGATCAGCGATCAGGATATTGCCTTTGGCGGCACGCTTGCTATCGCTTTCGGTGCCAGGGGCAGCGGCAACGCCGCGGCCCATTATGAACCGCTCCGCAAGGTCATCAACCTTACGAAGATGCACGGGGCCGGTTCCCTGGCGCATGAATGGTGGCACGGCTTTGACGACTATTTGGGGGCAAAGATGGGCGCGAAAGGGATGCTCTCAGAACAGCCCCGCCTTTACCCATTGTTCCAAAAGCTCATTGATACCATGAAGTACAAACCGGAGACGCCGGAGCAGGCGGCCAAACGCACCGAGGCACAGAACAGCCGGACAAAGAAAAACGCGGCAAGCTGGCTGGATTCGGCGGTGCTTGGCTCCTTGAAGCGGTACGGCAATGAAAGTACGCTGGAACAGTATGTGGCATTAAAAGACGCTTTCCTTTCCGGGGAGGTCGGTTCTGTGGATCAGATCAGCGCCTTAAAGAAATCCGTCAGCGGCCATGTGATTCCCAAAAGTGATCGTGAACGTTTGGAAATGTTCGAGCGGATGCTTCACAGGATGCAGGAACAGGAAACCCCGCAGATCGGGCGGACAGAGACCGACTACTACCGCAATTCCGTAAAAATGGGAAAAGAATGCGAGAAAGACGGCGGCTATTGGGACAGCAACACGGAAATGACGGCCAGGGCTTTTGCCTGTTATATCAAGGATAAGCTGCCCTATGCTTCTGATTATCTGGCCGGCCATGCGGATTGCGCGGTAGCCCTTGTCATGGATAAATCCGGGGAAACAGAGGTTTTGAAAGCCTATCCCCAGGGTGAGGAACGCAGGGCGATCAACGCGGTGTTTGACGAGATCGTGGCAGATTTGAAATTGCAGCACACCCTTACCCATGCGGAAACAACGCTGCCCCTTGCGGTGCAGGCTGTACCGTTGGCTGAAAATGAGCAGATTACCATATTTACGATGGAACGCCCTTCGGTGATCGGGCAACTTGCGGCGGCAAGATCGGCAGAAAAAAGTACCCCGGCGCAGGCGGCTCCTAAAAAGTCCCACGCGCCGGAGATTTAAGGAGGTGAAACATTGGAAGAAAACAAGGATTATCAGGTTTACCGGTTTGACTATCTAACGGAAGGCAGCCAGCTCAAATTGGAGCACAACGTATATTGTGAGGATGTGGATATATCTTCCCTGATTACGCAGGGTGCGGATGCACTGGAGGCATTGCGTCAGGACAGCATAGACGGCGAGCAGAAAGCCCTTGCAATCGTGCAGGCGGCGGCAAAACAATGGGAACAGCAGGCGGCAGTCACACAGAAATTGAACCGCTCGCTGGAATACCTGCGGACCCCGGAGGTTGCACATACGGGAAATGAATGGCGCAAAACCGGCAACTGGCGGGACGCCGAGGAAATCAGCAACCGTGTCTATAAGATGACATGCAGCGTTTGGGAAGATACCAAATATGACCGGGAAACGAAGCAAAGCGTCCCGGTTGCCTGGTATGTGACATGGGATGTGTATGTGAATTCCCCGAAGGAGGGATATGGGGAAAAGATCGCCGGGCAGAACCAGAAACGCTATACCGACAAAGCCGCCGCTATGAAATACCTGGATGGGCGCAAGAAAGCCTACTCCCACCTGTTTACAGAAATCTCTCCGCAGATTCCAAAAGAATATGAGCACCACTTTACCGTTCACGGTACCCTCCTTCCCGGTTATACCGTGGAGGGCCAGGAACCGGTCAAGGCAGAGCACACCGCCGCCGAGGTTTCGGAGGGCGATATTTCTTTGCCCGAAAAGGCGGAAAAGCCTTCCGTGCTGGGGAAACTGGCGGCGGCGAAGCTGGACGCAAAAGAATCCGGGCAGCCGGTCCGACAGGGAGAAAAATATCAGTCAGAAGAAAGGAGCAGCTTATGAATGAGTGGGAAAAGAACCGCCGCATGGCAGAATCTTACCGGCAGTCATACCCTCCCGGTACAAGGCTGGAACTGATTGGGATGGATGATCCGTTTGCACCGATTCCGGCAGGAATGAGGGGAACGGTTAACTATGTGGATGACCAGTCTCAGATTCATGTGAAATGGGACAATGGCAGCGGGCTTGCCCTTATCCCGGACACAGACAGTTTTCGCAGGCTGTCCGCAAAAGAGATTGAGGCGGAGAATGCGGCGAAGGGTTCTGTCGTAAGCAGGCTTACCGCTTCCAAAACGCAGCCAGGGAAAGAACGGGAAGAAGGCAGGCGGCAGGCAAAGCCGAATAAAAAGAAGGAGGATATGCAGTTATGAAAGTTTTAATGGTGGAGCCTGGGAAAGTCCCCTATGCGGCAGAAATTGGCGAAGGTCTGGAGCCATTGCAGGCCGCTGTCGGCGGGGACATTCAGGCTGTTTACCCTTACGATGACCCGGTTGCCTTGATCTGTAACGAGGAAGGCAAATACATGGGGCTTCCCCTGAACCGTGCTCTCCATGATGACGAGGGCAATATCTATGACATTGTTGCAGGGAATTTCTTTCTCTGCGGGCTTGGCGAGGAAGATTTTACAGACCTTCCAGCAGACCTTATGGAGAAATACCGGCAGCAGTTTGAGCACCCGGAGCAGTTTGTCCGCATTGCCGGGAAAATCCTGGCAGTCAAGCAGCCGGTCCCTTCCCCTGAAGAACAGGAGGCACAGCGGGCGCAGATGGCCGCACAGGAGGCACAGCGGGAAGAAATGCGGCTGGACGAGTCCACGGACCTGGCCTTTGACCTGGATGTGTTCCTGCGGCAGTACAGTGACGCTTATGCGGATATGCACCCCGTTTTCCATGAGGAAAAAGAACGCATGGCGGACGAACTCCTTTCCGGGCAGACCGGAAAGATACGCATGAGGATGGCAACTGTCATTCAGGAGGAACACCTGAACGGCGAGGCCGGGCCGCTGCTGGATCGCATTGCCGCCTATGAAAAAGAATACGGGATCAGCGCCTACTCCATTTACCAGCTTGACTTATCGGACAGCACCGATGACCTGCGCTTTATGTCCCTTGATTGGCTGGAAAAGAAAGGGCTCCCGGTAGACAGGGACAATTACCAGATGGTCTATGCGGCGGAGCTTTCGCCCGGCGAAACACTGGAAGATATTTATACCCGCTTTAACATCGACCACCCGGAGGATTTTAAGGGGCATTCCCTTTCTGTCTCTGATGTAGTAGTGCTCCACGAAAAAGGCAGCGACACCGCCTACTATGTGGACAGCATTGGGTTTAAGGAAGTGCCGGATTTTTTGGGCGGCGCCCGGCAGCCGGAGGCAAAGCGGGATGTGTCGCTGCGGGAGCTGCTTGACGACGCTAAGAAACAGGCGGCAAAGGCAGAACCTAAGACGCCGGAGAAAAAGAAAGAACCGGAAAGGAGCTGATGGCTTATGCTGATGGCAGAACAGGAACCCTATGCCTTAATGGTGCAGCCGGACGATATGCTGATCAGCCCTCGTGAAGTTAATGACAACTTCGGGACAATGGTATGCTTCCACCCCCGCTATGCCCTGGGCGACCACCACAACTATATTGACAAGGACGATTTTCTGCGGGAAATGTACTTAAACACCGTTGGCAACAATGAGCGCGGCACGGAACGCTATGAGCGCATGGTAAATATGGTCTGGAGCCGGAAAATGACTGGCGACCACCCCGACCCCCGTGCCGTGGATGATGCCATGCTCCGGGTGATCTCTGAAAAATACGTTGTGATGCCCCTGTACCTTCTGGACCACAGCGGCCTTGCCATGCAGACAGAGAGTTTCCACGATCCCTGGGACAGCGGGCAGGTAGGTTGGGTGTATGTTTCCAAAGAGGATGTGCTGAAAGAGTTCGGCGGGGAGAAAATGACCGGCGCCCTCCGAAAAAAAGCCGAGGATTTGCTTAGGGGCGAGGTTGCTGAGTATGACGCCTATCTCCGGGGTGAGTGTTATGGCTTTGAGCTGTATAAAAACGGCGAGCTGTCGGATAGCTGCTGGGGATTCATCGGAAGTCTGGAAGATGCCTGTAAAGCAATGGCGGATTATCTGCCAGACGAGTGCAAAGGCATGACGGAGCACCTTTCGGAAGTGAAAGAACCGGCTTCCATGATTAAGACGCTCCTTCGGCACGCCCGGATTCAGATCGAACAGGCGGAAAAAGCCCACGAACACGCCCCGCGCCAGCAGGTACTAAGTGAGGCACGGTAATGAACAGACTATATTTTTTCAGGAAGGAGGATGTAGGTGCAGGAAGATATTGAACAAAGAACCATGTCGGTCACGGTCCAGGCGGCAAAGCTGTCCGGGCGGGTGCTGAAAGCGGCCATTGCCGCCGCGCTTCAAAAGATGGAGCATAGCCGCAATACCCCGAAAGTTGGCCGCAACAGCATGAAGCGGCTGACCGCCAGGGACCCCGGCGCCAGTACCATTGAAGTGACCGGACGGATTCGCTCTTTTGAACGGATCGCCAAAAAGCATGAGGTCCGCTATCACATTGAAAAAGACCCCGGCACGGATCCGCCCAAATGGACGGTGTATTTCAAGGCAAACCAGGCGGACGCCCTGACCGCGGCATTTAAGGAATATACAAGAAAAGACCTTGCCCGTAGCACCAGGCCGTCGCTGCTTTCCCAGCTTGCCAAATTCAAAGAGCTGGCACAGGCGCTTGGCCGTGACAAGGTAAAGAATAAGGAGCATGGAGGGCCGGAGCGTTGAAGATAGATACGGTCACCCTGAAAAAGCAGGTGATCCTCCACCTGCCTTACCTTCTGTTCCTTTTGGTATTCGCAAAGCTGGGCCAGACGGTACGGCTGGCTCCCGGAGCGGATGCTTCGCAAAAACTGCTGGGGCTAAGTGAAGGCTTCACTTTGGCCTTTCAGAGCATGTGGCCCGGTGCGGCGCTGGATTGGCTGGTGGGGCTCTGCGGTGCGGTCATTATGAGGCTGGCGGTGTATCTCAAAGGAAAGGACGCAAAAAAGTACCGTAAAAATGTGGAATACGGTTCTGCCCGCTGGGGCAGCAAAACGGATATTGCACCGTTTATGGACCAAAAACCGGAAAACAACATCATTCTGACGCAGAGCGAGGGGCTTATGATGTCCGGCAGGCCGAAGAACCCGGCCAACGCCCGGAATAAAAATGTGCTGGTGGTCGGCGGTTCCGGCTCCGGCAAAACGAGGTTTTTTATCAAGCCCAATCTCATGCAGATGCACAGCTCCTATGTCGTTACCGATCCGAAGGGCACGGTCTTGATTGAGGTTGGAAAGCTGTTAAGCCGGGGCACACCGAAGCTGGATAAGGACGGAAAGCCGGTCCGTGGCAAGAATGGTAAGATCGTGTATGAGCCGTATAAAATCAAGGTATTCAACACCATCAATTTCTCAAAGAGTATGCACTATAACCCTTTTGCGTATATCCACAATGAGAAGGACATTCTCAAACTGGTAACGGTGCTGATCGCCAACACGAAAGGCGAAGGGAAATCGGGAGACGATTTCTGGGTCAAGGCCGAAACACTGCTCTATACGGCGCTGATCGGCTACATCTATTATGAAGCGCCCTCCAATGAGCAGAACTTTTCCACGCTGGTGGAAATGATAAACGCTATGGAGGTCCGGGAGGATGACGAGACTTTCAAGAACGCGGTAGATTTGCTGTTTGACGCACTGGAGCAGAAAGACCCGGATCACTTTGCCCTCCGGCAGTATAAAAAATACAAGCTGGCCGCAGGCAAGACGGCTAAGTCGATCTTAATTAGCTGCGGCGCCAGGCTTGCCCCGTTTGACATTAAGGAAGTCCGGGAGATCACCATGTATGACGAGCTGGAACTTGACCTGGTGGGCGACAGGAAAACGGCGCTGTTCTTTATTATCAGTGATACGGACGCGACCTTTAATTTCCTTGTCAGTATGGCTTATACCCAGCTATTCAACCTGCTCTGTGAGCGGGCGGATGATAAATTTGGTGGCAGGCTCCCGGTCCATGTGCGGTGCCTGATCGACGAGGCGGCCAATATAGGCCAAATCCCGAACCTGGAAAAGCTGATGGCAACGATCCGTTCCAGGGAAATATCCGCCTGCCTGGTATTGCAGGCCCAGAGTCAGCTCAAAGCGCTTTATAAGGACAACATGGACACGATCATCGGCAACTGTGATTCTTCTCTTTTCCTGGGAGGTAAGGAGGAAACCACCTTGAAAAGCTGGAACTCCCTGCTGGGGAAAGAAACCATTGATCTATATAACACCAGCGTCACGAAGGGCACCCAGGAATCCCACGGGCAGAACTTTCAAAAGCTGGGAAAAGATTTGATGTCCGTTGACGAGCTTGCGGTGATGGACGGCGGAAAATGCCTCCTGCAGATCAGGGGCGTGCGTCCCTTCCTGTCCCGGAAGTATGACATTACCAAACACCCGAATTACAAATATCTTTCGGATTTTGACGAAAAGAACGCCTTTGACATAGAGAAATACCTGTCTACAAGACTGCCTGTACGTCCCAGAGAGCTGTACCCCAACTATGAGATCACGCCGGAAGAACTGGCAGCGCAGACAAGCGCGTAAAACCCGCCGTATCATTTCCTTATTGTATGGCGGGTTTTTCTATACCCTTTGGAAAGGAGGCGCCTATTGCGGATTCGTGATTCTCCCTGACAACTGAATATCCCCCGCAGGTCTTGTCCTGCCCCTTATGCTGCCGTCATGTTTTTGTAGGTTTTCTATTTGAACATGGCGGCGGCTTTTTTCGTTTCCGGCCCAATGCGGCCACAACAATAAATTCTATGAACATTAAGGAGGATTAACTTTATGGCTTTTTTTACAAGCGCGATTGACACGCTGAAAATTCTCGTGATCGCCCTGGGCGCGGGTCTCGGCGCATGGGGTGTCATCAACCTTTTGGAAGGTTACGGCAACGACAACCCCGGTGCAAAATCCCAGGGGATCAAGCAGCTTATGGCTAAGTAGATGTAATCAAGAAAAGAAAGGAAAAGCACAATCCAGACGGAACCGGCGGTTGTGTCAAGAAATATTTGTGGAATAGCAAGAACTTTGATATAATGGGAACAGAAACCCCGGAACCGGGAGAAAGGCAGGAGGATAAATGCACATAAGCTATAAACCCCTCTGGCACACGCTGGTTGAGCGCAATATGAGGAAAGAGGACTTGCGGATTGCCGCCGGTCTTACCACAAATATGATTGCCAACATGGGTAAAGGCAAAAACATCAGCATGGAAACGCTGGTTCGTATCTGCGAAGCCCTGAATTGTGGCATTTTGGATGTAATTGAATTAGAGCAGGACAAAGACGCTGAAAAATTAAATTGACAAGGAAGGCGCTGCGAAATGGACAATAGAGAAAGAATTATCAGACTTTGGTTTGATATGTGGCTT
>OBZQ01000069.1_pt1 | contig 109375 bp, 91 predicted proteins | sample 1495531 | NCBI WGS metagenome assembly OBZQ01 (sample SAMEA2580237, study PRJEB22360) | human gut metagenome | biome: human gut; feature: human-associated habitat; material: faeces | place: Denmark | collected 2008/2010
TTACGCCCGGGTGGGCAAACCCCCCTCCCGCAACGCCAGCCGCTACATCCGACTCCCGGATTCCCGGACGTACGGTACGCATGGCAGTCAGGTGCATATCGGCGGTTACGATACAAGCTTTCTCGATCTCGGCGATTTCTTCCTCGCTCTTGTAATTCCGTTGGTTTACGACACCCATGATGAAAGGCACGGAAGGTTTCTCCGCGCCGGGTACGATACCCAACCATTGGAATAACTTGATCTGGTGTTCCGCACGATACGTCGGCAGATAATGGATTGGCTGGCCTTTTTGCTGGGCATTCTTCAAGTAAGTCTCGATCTCCTTGAAAGGACGGACTTCCTTGATACCTGCGGCCTCGCTCTTCTCTTTTAGGGTGGGCTGCGTACCCATCCATACAATCGCGTCTATAGTCAACTCATCGCCAAAGATGATCTCCTTATCGTTATCGATATCGATGATAGCGGATAACCCGGCGTATGGCAATCCGAAGAAATACAAGAAGGTAGAGTCTTGACGGAAGTGATACGTATTATCGGCGTAGTTCATCCCACTCTCGTCGTTTCCAAGGAATAGCAACAAACCGGAACCTATGGTTTGTTTCAGCTTAGCCCGGCGGGCCATATAAGTTTCTTTACTGAACATAAGGATTATTTTTTGTTAGTGTACCAAAGATAGTAATTAATGTAATATACTAGGCCGACATTCGAAATTATTTCTTACATTAGCCCATGTAAAATGTAACCTCTGGTACCTTATGAAGATTCAAAGAATTCAAGAACTTACCGATGCCTCCATCGTCTGTGGCTCAGAGAAACGGGAGAACGATGTGCAGTGCGCTTTTGCCAGCGATCTGATGAGTGACGTGCTTACGCTGGATTGTGGCGATGTGCTGTTGGTGACAGGACTTTGTAATTTGCAAACGATCCGTACCGCGGAGATGGCGGAAGTTTCTTATATACTTTTCGTGCGGGGGAAGAAAGTAACCCCGGATATGCTGGAGCTGGCTCGTGAGAACAATATGGTTCTTCTGGAGACGGATCATTCTATGTATCATACGGTCGGAGAGCTTTATAGTGCGGGGCTCCTTCCTATATATTAAGAAAGGAGGTCGTGAGATATGCTATTTAAGTTTGAGTTGGAGGGCGGTAATTTCTCGAAGGCGGGTTATGCGTCTAGCCAGATAAAGAAGGTCTTGAAGCAATTGGCTATCAATCCCCGGATCATTAAGCGGGTGGTCGTGGCGCTTTATGAGGCGGAGGTGAATATCGTGGCTCACGCTTGGAGAGGAACGGTTGTCGCTGAATTGGACGCTGATAAAATATCTTTGGAACTGAAGGATGAAGGGCCCGGAATCCCGGATATATCGCTAGCTATGCGTGAAGGGTATTCGACGGCATCCGAGGCCGTGCGTGAGATGGGATTTGGTGCCGGAATGGGACTTCCAAATATGAAGAAGAACGTAGATGAATTAACGATCGAGAGCCAAGTAGACGTAGGTACCACGGTACGTATGGTCACATGGTTTAATAAAGAAGGAGCGTAGACCATGGAGGAAGCTAATTTTTATCATGCCTTGAAGATTGATAATGACCGCTGTATAGGCTGTACGCATTGCATGAAAGAGTGCCCTACGGGAGCGATCCGTATCCGGGATGGTAAGGCTTTGATCCATAAGGATTGGTGCGTGGATTGCGGCGAGTGCTTGAAATCGTGCCCGACAGAGGCTATCTATGTGGAGCAGGATGACTTCCAGCGTATATTTGATTATAAATGCAGGGTAGCGTTGATGCCCACGGTATTTATCGGGCAGTTCTCAAAGTATACGACCGAGAAGGAAATTATCAGCGCCGTTATGGAACTGGGCTTTACCCATGTTTTCCAAGTAGAGTTTACCGCCGATATGATCCATAAGGAAATGGTACGGCAGATGGAAAACGCCGAGGAAAAGCCGGTGATCAGTTCTTTTTGCCCCGCTATCGTCCGGTTGATACAAGTCCGTTTCCCTGCGCTGGTGGAGAATATCTTATTGGTGAAAGCGCCGGTAAACGCCTCGGCTACTTACTATCATAAGATATTGGAAGGGCAAGGTATTCCCTCGGAAGAGATCGGTATCTTTTATGTTACGCCTTGCGCGGCGAAAATCGCGGCGTTGAAGGGAGCGGAAGGTTATTCATCTACGATCAAAGGCGTGATAAATATGGATACCCTATATAATAAGGTATACCATATTCTTAAGAATCGCCCGAGAGGATATGAGCCGGAATGTGAGCTTCCTCCGCCATTAACGAAAAAAGAGATGCGATGGAGCCAGACAGGAGGGGAGGCCAAACATTTCTCCGGTCGTTGCCTCGCGATCGATGAGATCCATAATGTGATCGATTTCTTGGAACGAATGGAAACGACCAGCGAGGTACGTAACGTAGACTTTCTGGAACTGAGGGCTTGCGACCGTAGCTGTGCCGGAGGTGTATTAGCCGTAGCGAACCGTTTCCTCACGGCCGAGCGTATCATGAAGCGATCCATGAACCGGGATAAAGTACCGATGATATATGCCGCCGATAATTTCGAGGCTTTATCCTATTTGAGGCAGCATATTACGATCCGTCCGGTGCAACCGAATCCCAAACGGTTGTACGAAGGAACGATCGATGAGATGCTGAAGAAAATGGAGCAAGTGCGGAAATTGATGTGCTACCTACCGGGAATCGATTGTGGCGCTTGCGGCAGCCCGAACTGTCAAAGCTTGGCCGAGGATATCGTACGCCACGAGGCTCAATTCAGTGATTGCGTATTTATGCAACGTAATATGGAGAAGCACGGTAAACTAGACCAAGAGCATGCCTTCCGTATCGTTGAGAAGACATGGGGGAAAGATCGTTTAAATAAGGATTGTTATAAGAAAGGAGCTAAATATGAAGGTTTGTGATTTAGTGAAGATGTTGAATCTTACTGTATTTTGTGGAGAAGAGGGCCTTGATACAGAGATAACCGGGGGCTATACGAGCGATTTACTAAGTGATGTCATGGGACATATCGAGGAGGGTATGCTATGGATTACCATGCAAACGCATCAGAATATACTGGCCGTGGCTACTTTAAAAGACGCCTCCGCTGTATTGATCGTGAACGGAACCTCTCCGGATGATGAGACCTTACAAAAAGGTAGGGAAGAGGCTGTCCCTCTTTTAGGAACTACACGCTCCGCGTTCGAGGCTTCCGGTATGATTTACCGCTTATTACAGAATGAGAATGGATGAAACAGTATTTAGCTGATTTACATATCCATACTTGCCTGTCGCCATGTGGCAGTCTGGAAATGAGTCCATCGGAGATCGTGCGTCATTCCTTAGCGAAAGGTTTGGATGCTATTGCCATTACGGACCATAATACGACCTTACAATGCCCGGAGATTCAATCCCTTGGCGAGAGATTCGGACTAAGGGTCTTTGCGGGCGTAGAAGTTACGACCCGTGAGGAAGCGCATTGTCTGGTTTATTTCCCGACCGATGAATCCCGTAAGCGATTCCAACGATATTTAGAAGAGCATCTCCCTCCAATTCCAAATGATCCGGAACGTTTTGGCGATCAAGTTTGGGTGAATGCGGAGAATGAGATTCTAGGAGAAGTACCCTATCTTTTGCTCTCCGCCTTGGATCAAAGCGTAAACCAAATAGCCGCTCAAGCACGTAAGGTGGATGCTCTATTTGTAGCCGCCCATGTAGAACGTCCGTCATTCAGCTTGATCAGTCAATTAGGTTTTATAGACCCCTGCTTATCTTTAGATGCTATTGAATATAATAATCAGCAAAGATACAGTAAGTTATTGTCTATTCACGGGTATTTGAAAGAGCAGACTCAATACTCAGCCTCGGATGCTCATTACCCCGAACAAATAGGTACTCAGCCCTCCATTTGGCAAACGGAGGAATTAACCTTCGATGGCTTACGAAAGGCTTTTGATCAAAAAGACAATCACTTAATTTTCGCCTCTCATGGATAATCTCTCGTTTCATATCACGGATATAACCGCTAATAGTATTAGAGCAAAAGCTTCTGATATAGAGATAGATATACAGATAAAGGACACATCCATATGTATTCGTATCGCGGATAATGGCTGTGGTATGGATCCGGAAACAGTCTCTCTGATCCGTAATCCGTTTTATACGACTCGCACGACACGAAAAGTGGGTCTAGGTTTACCTTTCTTGATACAAAACGCGGAGCAAACAGGCGGGAATGTGGAAATATCTTCCATACAGGGAAAAGGTACGGTAGTTGTTGCTTGTTTTGTCTCATCTCATATTGATTGTCCGCCTTGGGGAGATTTGGCGGGTACAATGGCTATGCTTATAGGCAGTAATCCGGACATAAACATTCATTTCTCATATCATTCAGATCTGGTTTCATTTGATATCAGTACGCGAGAGCTTAAAGAAATCCTAGAGGACATACCATTAAGTCATCCGAAAGTCATGCTTTATTTGAAGGAGTTAATAGCGAATCAAATAGTCGCATCAAGCTGAATTAATCTTTTCATATAGGTGATCTGATCTTTTCACATCCATGAAACAAACGTTTCACAGCCGTGAAAAGATCTGTGTCTTTACTCAAAGCAGCTACAAGCTTTGCTTGAATGCACTAATATATCCTTATCTTGCTATTAATTTTATAATTCCCATTATGTTTAATAGTATTATGAACGATCAAAAAATGACTACTCCGATACATGATACACAAATAAAAAACCGCCTAGTAACCTTATATTACTAGACGGTTCCATTTATTCTGAAAGAAGAAATTACTTATTCATCTCTGCTTCAATAGCATCGAATTTATCACCCATATTCAAGTTGTAGTAAATACCTCTTAAAGCGGTCATATATTCTCTTTCTTCTGGTTTCATTTGGTGAGCTTTCTCAAAGTAAGGAAGAGCTTGCTTAAAGAATTCCTTAGCTTTGCCTAATTCCTCTTGATATTGTTTTGCGTCGTTGATCATATTAGCCTCACCTTGCTTGTTTACACCTTGGTTATAATATACACGACCTAAGTTAGAGAGAGATTCGATATAGTCAGGATTGATCGCCAATGCTTTCTTGAAATACTCTTCAGCTTTAGCGTAATCTTTCAAACCAGTCTCATAAACACGGCCCATTACATCGTAAAGCTGTGGATTGTTGGAATCCTTAGCGATAGCTGTGTTCAAATATTCAATAGCTTTCTCATTTCTATTAGAATAGATGTAATTGTTTATAAGGCTCATTAAGAAATACTGTTCCTCAGGGAATTTATTCAAACCTTCTTCCAAAGTCTTCTCTAAATTCACGGTATCTTTAGCTTGCTCATACTCATAGCATAAGTATTGATATACCTCGCTTGCTCTATAATCCGTATTTTTAGCACGCTCTAACGCTGCGATAGCTTTTTGAGAATCGCCAAGTTGGGTCGCTGCTACAGCGGCATAGAACTGAACTGTCATGAAGTTTGAATCTCTTTCAGCGACAGCCTCACCTTTAAACATCGGCATATCAGATATTTTCAGGTATTGCTCGAAGAAATCGTAAGCTTTGTTATAATCTTTCTGATCGAAATAGTAAGCACCACCATTGATGTAATATACGTGGTTTGCTCCTAGGATACCTTTGATATCTTTCGTGAACTTAGGTTTAACTTTTCCTTTTTCATTAGGAAGTTGATCTAACTCATATGCTTTCTCAAAGTATGGCAAAATACTACCCAATGCCTCGTACATAACAGGCTCGTCCGGTTGTTGGCCCAAGACTTGTTTAGTTCTTTCGTTGCTGAACTGTTGATCCTCGATAAAACCGGCAACATACCAAGTTTTAGCGTCATCCTTTGTTTCAGGGTTTTCCAAAGCTCCTTTAATAAGAGTTCTGGCTTCCGAGAAATCAGGAGTTGTCCCCTTAGCTATACTTTGAGCCTCATTTACAGCTTTTTTCTGTGCAAAAGAGACCGATGCTGCGACACATAGTGCCACTGTTAATAATACTCGTTTCATTGCGATAGTAATTTTGAGATTAATATTTCTATTTGTTTAAAATTATTCAGTTATTTCTTCGTTATCATTTTGTTCGTTATCCTCCTCTGATTCCGGTAGATCAACATCGGTACCTAGACTAGCTTGATTCTCACTCAACTCTCTTCCCTCATTCTCTTGTCTGGCTTCTTGTTCCGCTTTTTGCTCGGCAATCTCCTCTTCACTCTCAGACAATACTTTACATACAGAAGCGATTTCGTCGTTGCGCTTTTCTAGATTAATCAAACGAACACCTTGAGTAGCACGTCCTATTACGTTCAAATCGGCCACTTTCATACGGATAGCGATACCCGACTTATTGATAATCATTAAATCGTTCTCGTCCGTAACATTCTTGATGGCAACTAATTTACCGGTCTTCTCCGTGATATTAATGGTTTTTACGCCTTTACCGCCACGATTCGTTATACGATAATCCTCGATAGAGGAACGTTTTCCATATCCCTGCTCTGATACGACGAGTACGGTCTCTTTTTCCTTGTCCTTGATACAGATCATACCTACGACTTCATCGGTATTATCCTCGTCCAAAGTCATACCTTTCACTCCGGAAGCCGTACGGCCCATTACACGTACCGCGCTTTCATGGAAACGGATCGCCCGGCCGTTACGGTTCGCTATGATCACCTCGTTGTTGCCATTCGTCATACATACTTGGATCAAGCCATCGTCTTCACGCAATGTAATAGCGTTCACACCGTTTTGACGAGGACGGGAATAGGCCTCCAACAAGGTCTTTTTGATCACACCTTTCTTCGTACAGAATAATAGGTAATGAGAATTAATGAATTCCGTATCGGTGGTTAATTTCTTAACACGTATAAAGGCTTGTACCTTATCATCCGGCTCGATATTCAGAAGATTCTGGATCGCACGTCCTTTAGCGTTCTTAGCTCCTTCCGGAATCTCGAATACCTTCAACCAATAACATTTACCTTTTGCCGTGAAGAATAATAAGGTCGCGTGCATGGATGCCGGATAGATATACTCAACGAAATCCTCGTCTCTAGTCTCGGAACCCTTCGCTCCTACACCACCACGGCCTTGCGCACGGAACTCACTTAACGGGGTACGTTTGATATATCCCATATGAGATACGGTAATGATCATCTCATCATCCGCATAGAAATCCTCCGGATTTAATTCCTCAGAGGCGTAAACGATATCCGTCTTACGTTCGTCGCCAAATTTATCCTTGATTTCCAATAATTCATCTTTGATAACCTTCATACAAAGGTCCTCATTCTCCAGAATCTCATTCAAATAAGCGATCAACTTCTCGATCTCCTCATATTCCGCACGCAATTTGTCTTGTTCCAGACCTGTCAACTGACGAAGTCTCATCTCGACAATAGCACGTGCTTGAAGCTCAGATAAAGAGAAACGTTCGATCAAACGCTCGATAGCCTCTTGCGGGCTCTTGGAAGACTTGATAATCGCGATTACCTCGTCTATATTATCGGAAGCGATGATCAAGCCTTCCAATATATGGGCTCTCTCTTCCGCTTTCCTCAATTCATATTTTGTACGCCGGATAACGACCTCATGACGGTGCTCAACAAACGCCTTGATTAAGTCTTTTAAGTTAAGCAACCTCGGACGGCCGTTCACCAAAGCGATATTATTAACGCTGAATGAGGATTGCAGAGCCGTAAGCTTATATAATTTATTCAGTACGACACTCGAGTTCGCGTCACGTTTCACGTCAACTACGATACGCATACCGCTACGGTCGGACTCGTCATTGACATTGGAAATGCCATCGATACGCTTCTCGTTTACCAGGTCAGCGATATACTTGATCAACTCAGCCTTATTTACCAAATAAGGAATCTCGGTAATAATAATCTTCTCATGATTATTCTCCACCTCAATCTCGGCTTTACCGCGAAGGATGATACGTCCCCTACCCGTCTCGAAAGCGTCTTTCACGCCTGCGTAGCCATAAATTGTAGCGCCTGTAGGGAAGTCCGGAGCCTTGATATATTGCATTAAGCCCTCTACCTCGATATCTCCCTTGGCATCGATATAAGCGATACAACCATCTAATACCTCGCTCAAGTTATGAGTCGGCATATTCGTAGCCATACCAACGGCGATACCCGATCCACCATTTACAAGTAAGTTAGGAACACGAGTCGGCAATACGGTCGGCTCCTTCAACGTATCATCGAAGTTAAGCTGGAAATCTACCGTGTCCTTATCGATATCCCGGAGCATTTCTTCGGCGAGTTTACTTAGTCGTGCCTCTGTATAACGCATAGCGGCAGGACTATCACCGTCCACTGAACCGAAGTTACCTTGTCCGTCTACTAACGGATAACGCATAGACCATGTCTGGGCCATACGAACCATGGCGAAATATACAGACGAGTCGCCATGTGGATGATATTTACCTAAAACTTCACCAACTATTCTCGCAGATTTTTTATAAGGTTTGTCGGATGTGTTACCCAGTTCATTCATTCCAAATAAAATACGGCGGTGAACCGGCTTAAAGCCATCCCTAACATCAGGAAGAGCACGTGAAACAATGACAGACATTGAATAATCAATGTATGCCGATTTCATTTCCTCTTCGATGTTAATCTTAATAATTCTGTCTTGATCAACCATTTAGTTTTATATTAATTACACTCAATATCTCACCTCTGAAAAATTGCACTAAGGTAAGGTTTTTCCGTATACTACGAAAGAATTTGTCTTGAAATTTTGCGCCTCTGGGCTTTTCAAGGCTTATTAAGGAATAATGGCACGAAATTTGATGATAGTTGGAATAGATTATGTAACTTTGCGTAATCAGTACATATATAATATAGTATGAAAAATTATTCGAAAAGATTGATTGACGTGATTGAGTATAGCCGTGAAGAAGCGGCTAGGCTCCAGAATAGCTATATCGGGCCGGAACATTTGATGCTAGGCATCATCCGGGAAGGCGAAGGCGAGGCAATGCGTGTCTTGCGAGAGCTACATACCGATCCGATGGATATTAAACGCAAGATTGAGCAAGAAATAAAGAACACATTCGATTCTGAGGATTCTGTCCAGCATGAGATCGCTATAAGTAAGACTACAGAACGTGTCTTGCGTATGAGTATGCTGGAATCTCGTTTATTCAAGGAAGATGAGACCGATACGGAACATCTTCTATTGGCGATATTGAAAGAGGAGTTTAACGTAGCCGCCAAGGTGTTGAACGACGCGGGTATTACTTATCGTTCCGCATATAATATATTAGTAAGCGGAACCGGTTTGAACAATATGGAGGAATTCGACGAGATCAGCGACGGATATACGGATGATGACGAAGATGACGAGGACGAAGGTTTCTCCTCTCGTCGTGAGGCATCTCGCCCCTCTTCCGGTGCTGGAGCGGGAGCCGCTCAACCGAAATCCCCTAATGATACACCTGTTCTGGATAACTTCGGAACGGATATGACACGTGCCGCCGCAGAAAACCGTCTAGACCCGATTGTGGGACGTGAGAAGGAGATCGAGCGTTTGGCCCAGATATTAAGCCGTAGGAAGAAAAATAATCCGGTATTGATTGGTGAGCCGGGTGTGGGTAAGTCGGCTATCGTAGAGGGATTGGCTTTACGCATTATTCAACGTAAGGTTTCCCGGGTGTTATTCGATAAGCGTGTGATTAGCTTGGATATGGCTTCTATTGTCGCCGGTACGAAATACCGCGGACAATTCGAGGAACGTATTAAGGCTATCTTGAATGAGTTATCGAAGAACCCGAATATCATCCTCTTTATCGATGAGATTCATACGATTGTTGGCGCTGGTTCCGCTTCCGGATCTATGGATGCGGCGAATATGCTGAAACCTGCGTTGGCTCGTGGTGAGATTCAATGCATTGGCGCTACTACTTTGGATGAATATCGTAAGAATATTGAGAAAGACGGTGCGTTGGAACGTCGTTTCCAGAAAGTGATCGTTGATCCGACTACGGCGGAAGAAACTTTGCAGATCTTGCGTAATATCAAACCTCGTTATGAGGAGCACCATAACGTGATCTATACTGAAGATGCTTTACAAGCGTGTGTAAAATTGACAGAAAGATATATCAGTGACCGTAATTTCCCGGATAAGGCGATCGATGCTTTAGACGAGGCCGGTTCCCGTGTACATATATCTAATATCATTGTTCCGAAAAGTATCGAAGAGCTTGAGGCAAAGATCGAGGATACGAAGAATGAGAAATTAGCGGCCGTGAAATCTCAGAACTTTGAGTTAGCCGCAAGTTTCCGCGATAAGGAGCGTCAGTATTTATTGCAACTGGAGGCTGCGAAAGCTAAATGGGAACAAGAGCTTCAAGAACATCGGGAGACCGTTGATGAAGAGAAGGTCGCTGAAGTTGTTGCCATGATGTCCGGTGTACCTGTTCAACGTATCGCTAAGGCAGAGAATGTCAAGCTTCTGGAAATGGCGGACGTATTGAAAAGTAAGGTGGTCGGGCAGGATGATGCTGTTCAAAAGATCGTAAAGGCAATTCAACGTAACCGTGTTGGCTTGAAAGATCCGAATAAGCCGATCGGAACTTTTATGTTCCTAGGACCGACGGGTGTAGGTAAAACTCACTTGGCCAAGAAGCTTGCTGAATATCTATTTGATTCGGCGGATTCTTTGGTACGTATCGATATGAGTGAATACTTGGAGAAATTCGCTGTTTCCCGTTTGATCGGAGCGCCTCCCGGATACGTTGGTTACGAGGAAGGTGGCCAGTTAACAGAGAAAGTACGTCGCAAGCCCTATTCGGTGGTCTTATTGGACGAGATCGAGAAGGCGCATCCGGATGTATTTAACTTGCTGCTGCAAGTCTTGGATGAAGGCCGTTTGACGGATAGTCTGGGTAGACGTATTGATTTCAAGAATACGATCTTGATCATGACTTCCAATATTGGTACCCGGCAATTGAAAGATTTCGGCCGTGGCGTTGGTTTCAATACCCAGATGGCTGGTGAGCCGGATAAGGATTTCTCCCGTAGCGTGATCCAGAAAGCGTTGAATAAAGCATTTGCTCCAGAGTTCTTGAACCGTGTGGATGATATCATTATGTTCGATCAGCTTGATAAAGCCGCTATTCATAAGATTATCGATATTGAGTTGCAGGGTCTGTATCAGCGTGTATCAAATCTGGGCTATGAGTTGTCGATCACAGACGAGGCAAAAGATTTCATTGCGACAAAAGGCTACGATATCCAATTCGGTGCCCGTCCGTTGAAGCGTGCGATCCAGAAGTATCTGGAAGATGAGATGGCGGAGATGATTATCCGTGCCTCAGTAGGTGAAGGCGATACGATTATCGTAGACTTTGATAAAGAAGAGCAGAAAATCACGACTTCGATAAAAAAGAAAGATGCTGAATAAGTTTGTCTATGAATATAGAAGCCGGGCGTGAGTCCGGCTTTTTTTATGTTCGTCCATCTTATTCGTCTGTCATTTTGACACGCAAAAAAAGCATGACCTAAGAATAGATCATGCTCTTATTTCTTTTTTACTTAAGTACGCAGGATGAGACTTGAACTCACACGCCGTAACCGGCACTACCCCCTCAAAGTAGCGTGTCTACCAATTCCACCACCTGCGCATTTTAGGAAGGGTGCCCAGAACAGGACTCGAACCTGCACGATCGCAAAACCACTCGCACCTGAAACGAGCGCGTCTACCAATTCCGCCACCTGGGCAATCAATACGAGAAAGAGCGGAAGACGGGACTCGAACCCGCGACCCTAACCTTGGCAAGGTTATGCTCTACCAACTGAGCTACTTCCGCATATACAACCGCTTTGTTCTCGATTGCGAGTGCAAAGGTAGTGATTTCATTGAAACCACCAAGCCTTTGCGTTACTTTTTTATTGGATTTTTTTGACCAATTCCGTAAATAGTTGTGTCATAACAGATGCTGCTTTATTAGCCGCTACGATAACATCGGCACCATCATTTACAAAGTCGTCAGCGAAGTGATAACCTTCGTTCGTGATGACAGACATACCGAATACACGCAAGCCCGCATGACGTGCCACGATTACTTCCGGTACCGTACTCATGCCGATCGCATCTCCCCCGACTTTTCCATAGAAAGCATACTCGGAAGGAGTCTCGAAGGAAGGGCCTGTCAAACCTGCATATACACCTTTCTTTAACGGGATAGATCGGGAGGCGGCTATTTCTTCCACATAGCGGATAAATTCACGATCATAAGCACGGGTCATATCCGGGAAACGAGTGCCGAAATCCTCATTGTTCGGACCGATCAGCGGGTTCGGCATCATATTGATATGATCCCGGATGATCATCAGATCACCTACCTTGAACGTATTATTGATACCTCCGGCGGCGTTCGAGACCAAAAGGTTCTTGATTCCTAAGAGCTTCATTACACGTACGGGAAAAGTGACCTGTTGCATTGTGTAGCCCTCATAGTAGTGAAAACGGCCTTGCATAGCCAAGACTTGCTTATCCCCTAGTTTGCCACAAATAAAATTCCCCTTATGCCCGGTAGCGGTAGATTTCATAAAATGTGGGATCTCCGCATAAGGTATCACTATAGGGTCTGTTATTTGATCGGCTAAAGAGCCTAAGCCACTACCAAGGATAATGGCGGTCTCCGGGTTACCTTCGATCCGGCTAGCTAAATAGGCGGCCGCTTCCCGATATTGTTCGGTTTTAATCATTTCCATATTTAATCAATTTAACGTTTCATCAAGTTATAAGCTATCTCTGTCGCTTTCTCCATAATCTCGTCCTCTCCCGGTACCTTCTTATTCTCCATCAATATTTTACCATCACAGATAACGGTATCCACGCAACTGCCGTTGGCGGCGTATACAAGATTTGAGACGAAATTGAAGTTCGGAGTAAAAGCGGGGGTGTTGAGATCTATCAAACATAAATCGGCTAAATACCCTTCCTTGATCTGCCCGGCTTTTAAACCGAACATAGCGGCTCCTTCCGCAGTAGCGGCTTGCAGCATCTCATTTGCGGTCAAGGCTTCGGGATCCTTTCGCCAAGCTTTTCCTAACAGGGAAGCCAGCTTCATCGCCTCGATCATATCCAAGTTATTGGAAGAGGAACAACCGTCCGTTCCCAGTCCCACGGTAATACCCAATTGGCGCATTTCCTTAAACTTAAAATGAATACCAGAAGCCAGTTTCATGTTTGAGGCCGGGTTATGTACGACTTTCACCTCGTGATCGGCCAACATACGAAGCTCATCATCATCGATGTAAATTCCGTGAGCGATAATCAAGCGTGGAGAAAGCACACCTAACTTATATAAATAACGTACAGGAGTGAGTCCGAATCTATCGAGAGAGTCTTTCACTTCCCCCTCTGTCTCTGCTAGATGCAGATGGATCGGGATTTGATGTTCCATAGCGAACCGATGCGCCCATTTCAGAAGCTCACCGGAAACGGTATAGATGGCGTGCGGCCCGATCGAGAAGCGAACCCGTTTGCTGTAGTTATCCACATCTTGGATCAGTCGCTCGTTATGGCGTTTGCATTTCTCTGCCTCTTCTTTATCAAAACCATCGAAGCAAACGCCGGCTATGATACCTCGCAATCCCATCTCCTCCGTCACATCGGCCGTGACACGAGGGCGTTGATACATGTCGAAGAAAGTGGTCGTGCCACTTTTTATCATTTCCAAGCACGCTAATTTCGCTCCCCAATATACATCCTCACGGGTCATTTTCGCCTCATTCGGCCAGATCTTTTGCTCAAGCCATGGCATAAGCGGCATATCATCGCCGAAGCCGCGGAACAAAGTCATGGCAGCATGTGTATGAGCGTTCACGAAACCGGGAATGACGGCTTTACGGCTACCATCCAGTATCTTATCGGCAGGAAAAGACAAGCCCTCTCCTATTTGCTTGATCTCTTTTCCTTCGATATAGATATCAATCGTCCTATCGTTAAACAGAACATTCTTTATTAATATACTCATCTTCTTCCTTCTTATTTATATAAACGGTAGAATTCCGCTACCGACTCGATTCCCTTGAAGAAGATATCCAACTCCTGACTCTCGTTGGGCGAATGGATCGCGTTTTGCTCCAAGCCGAATCCCATCAGTACGGTCTTGATACCTAATACCTGCTCGAATGTAGAGATAATAGGAATGCTACCTCCGCGACGAACCGCCAACGGTTTCTTCCCGAATGCGATGCCAACAGCCTTTTCTGCCGCTTGATAAGCTGGCAAGTCTATCGGACAAACATATCCTTGCCCGCCATGGCTGGGCGTAACTTTCACTTTAACATAAGGTGGGGTCACACGAGCTATATACTCCTCAAACATTTGGGAGATCTTGGCATGATCTTGGTGTGGAACCAAACGAGTGGAAACCTTGGCATAAGCCTTTGAAGGCAATACAGTTTTGCTTCCTTCCCCCGTATATCCGCCCCAAATACCACAGATATCGAAAGAAGGCCGACAACTATTACGTTCTAGCGTAGAATAGCCTTTCTCTCCGAAAAGAGCGTCTACCCCGATCGCTTTCTTATATTTTTCCTCGTCGAATGGGATTTGGGCGATCATCTCCCGTTCTGCGGGAGATACATCCTCCACGTCGTCATAAAAACCCGGGATCGTGATGCGTCCATCCACGTCGGTGATATCTGCCATCAATTTGCAAAGTACATTGATCGGATTCGCTACGGCTCCGCCAAAATGACCGGAATGCAAATCGCGGTTCGGTCCGGTTACTTCTATTTCCCAGTAAGCCAAACCACGTAAGCCTGTCGTGAGCGACGGTGTTTCAGCGCTGACCATGCTTGTATCGGAAACGAGGATTACATCCGCTTTCAATAATTCTTTATGTTCCCGGCAAAAATCTTCCAAGCTAGGAGAACCTATCTCCTCCTCTCCTTCGAAAATAAACTTCACGTTACACTGTAACAAGCCTTCTTTAATCGCTGTCTCAAAACCTTTTACTTGAATCATACCCTGTCCCTTATCATCGTCTGCTCCACGGGCCCAAATGCGTCCGTCCCGGATCACCGGCTCGAAAGGTTCACTCTTCCACAATTCCAAAGGTTCGGCGGGCATCACGTCGTAATGAGCGTAAACCAATACGGTCGGAGCATTGGGAGATACCATTTTCTCGGCGTATACGACAGGATTGCCTTTCGTAGGCATTACCTCGGCCTTATCCGCACCAGAAGACAACAGCACCTCAGTCCAACGCTGGGCACATGTCAACATGTCCGGCTTATTCTCATGCTTGGCGCTGATTGACGGAATGCGGATTAAAGAGAACAATTCCTCAAGAAAACGATCCTTATTGGATTCGATATAAGATTTTACTGACATAGCGTTTTATTTTATCAAGTTTATAAATTGTAGCAAATATAACGAAACAGATGGGGATTGCAAGGAGTTTTATGGTATTTTAGCCGTGTTACTACAATAGGCGTGCAGTAACACGGCAAGGCGGGTTGCAGTATACGAAAGAGTTTCATCCCATGATCCATTTAGCTCGTTCACCTAATATACGGTACATGAACCAAGTAAACGCCCATGAGATTATGAAAATCAAAAGTGCCATTATGGGTACTTGCAAAGGTATCGGTAAATCAAACTTCCCGATCAAGATAAAGATCGGACCTACGACAAAATAATGTACGATATAGATTCCGAAACCATATTTGGATATTTTCGATAGTTTTTTAGCTATGAGAGTATTATGAATACGTACCTTTTGAAGAAGAATAAATACAGCCGCCGTCATTAAGACTACATTCGGACTACAGAAGGTGAAAAATAACTCCATATCCAATTCTGTTGCCTCGGGATTCGCTGCGGCCGAACTGAATCCACTATAGGTTATGGCATAACCAACCACAAACATGGCTGCGCAAATAGCGAAGGTTTTCCAAATATTCCAATTATTACCTTGTTTTAAGTAATGTCCTAATAGGAGATATCCGTTGAATCCTGCGAAATAATAAAACATGCCGAATTGATTCCACGTCGCTTCCCCGTATAAATATTTGCTGATATAGGCAGACATATAAGGCAAGAAAAGAGATACGAACCATATCCCTAAATAGACCCTCTCTTTGGAACGATCCGCCTTCTCGATCCATGCGGAGAAGAATGGCATATACAGATACAATCCGATGAGTAAATAAATGTACCACATATGGTTTTCCTTAAAACTGAAATTGAACGGGATCATGGCGATGTCTTTCAATGAGTCGGATAAGGATTGTGACTCATTTCCTTGCACATAGCAGAAAAACTCACCGATTATCTCTTTCGGCAAACCTAATAGCTCTGTAACCCAAGGGAATATATTGTATAATACAGACCATATCAAAAAAGGAAATAATACCCTATATATTCTCTTTTTATAGAAAACACCTAAAGATTGTTCCCGTATAGGCAATAGTAAAAGTCCCGTCATCATAACGAAAAGAGGAACAGAGGGCCGTAAAAGAGAGCCGTAAACAGCGGCCCAATGTTTATATTCCGGTAAACTTCCGAGTGTAGGTGAGATATAAAAAGGATCTATACAATGTACTCCGATAACCATCAGCATAGCTACGGTTCGTATTACATCGAGCCACACGATATGTGACTGTGTTGTTGCGTTGTTCATGGATTTATGTGTTAAATTTAAAAGATGGGTGACAAAGATAGAGCTTAGCATGAGAATTTTGTTTATCTTTATTGTTAATTTATTGTATCAAGTATTATGGTCAAACGAATTATCATTATCGGCGCTACCTCCGGTATCGGCTATGAGGTTGCTAAGATTTATTGGAAACGAGGATATCAACTGGGATTGGCTGGTCGTCGGGTTGATCGGTTGGAGGAGTTTCGTAAGCAAGATCCGGAGCATATCCAGATAAAGCAGTTGGACGTGACCGCCGAGGATGCCGCTGATCGTTTAGACGAATTAATCCGTGATTTGGGAGGAATGGACATCTTCCTGCTTAGTTCAGGGATCGGCAACCAGAATAAATACTTAGATACTTCCATTGAACAAGCTACGATACAGACGAATGTGACAGGCTTTACACGTATGGTACTAGCGGCCTATCGTTATTTTTCCAGTCAAGGTGGCGGGCATATATCTGTAATCAGCTCTATTGCCGGAACCAAAGGATTAGGTGTCGCTCCCTCCTACTCGGCTACCAAACGATACCAAAATATTTATATAGACGCTTTAGCCCAACTTTCCCGTATGGAGAAACAGCCTATTACATTTACGGATATCCGTCCGGGATTTGTCCGTACGGATTTATTGAAAGACGGCAGGAATTATCCTATGCTGATGTCTCCCCAATACGCCGCCTTGCGTATCGCTAACGCTATAGACCGGAAAAAGAGAAGGGCGATCATTGATTGGAGATACGCTATCCTTGTCTTTCTCTGGAGACTGATCCCTGAATGGCTTTGGGAACGGCTGCCAATACGGAATTAGGATCGGATATGTTAGAGGTTCATCTTTTTTGCTTCTACATTAGATTTTCTCTTGCGCCGGGAGCATGCTGAAGGACCGCGCCGACTATTTGGCAACTATCCAATTCATCACAATCGCCACATGTATTAAAGCCTTTTCCGGATACACATTTGCGTATTTCACAATAATCACTGCAATACGCAAATTTCACTCCGTCCGCACGACACCCCATACAGTTTATAGTTGCGGCTGTAATTTCGGGTACATTGTTCATGGCGCTCCACTTTTGGGCGGTTTTTTCTCTTAGCTCATCATCATTCTTAACTGTGGCTATGCGGGCATCGCAACTTTCGCAATCTAATCCGCAACAGGCTATCAATTGTTTCATTATTTAGTTGTCAGTTTATTTTCTTGTTTGTTTCTGTCCTTGCTTTTACTTTTCGGCAAACATAATAAAAATTCCTACCTTTGCGCCCAATTACTAATTTTTTAATCTATACAGATGGGTTTATTTATTAAGAAGCCTTTAGCGGATTTGATGACCGAGGCAAATGATTCGGGCAGTAAATCGCTGAAGCGTATCCTTGGCCCGTGGAGTTTGATCGCCTTAGGTGTCGGTGTTATTATCGGTGCCGGATTGTTCTCCATTACGGGTGCGGTGGCCGCCGGGTATACGGGGCCTGCCATTACTTTATCTTTCGCTATCGCCGCCTTGGGCTGTTGTTTCGCCGGGTTATGTTACGCCGAGTTCGCTTCCATGATCCCGGTGGCAGGTAGTGCATACACCTACTCGTACGCCACGATGGGTGAGTTGGTCGCTTGGATTATCGGTTGGGATTTGGTGCTCGAGTACTGCGTGGCCGCTACGACCGTTAGCATAAGTTGGAGTCGGTATTTGGTCGTTTTTCTGGAAGGATTCGGAGTGCATTTACCGCAAGCCTTGACGGCTTGCCCTTGGGATGGCGGTATCGTGAATATCCCGGCTTTCGTGATCGTGGTGTTAATGAGTATTTTGTTGATACGAGGAACGGAAGGCAGTTCTATTTTCAATGGGATTATCGTATTCTTGAAAGTCTCCGTAGTCTTGGTGTTCGTAGTCTTGGGATGGAAATATATCCGTATGGAGAATTATACGCCTTATATACCCGCTAATACGGGGACCCTAGGCGAGTTCGGTTTCTCCGGTATCCTACGAGGGGCGGCTATCGTATTCTTTGCTTTCCTCGGTTTCGACGCTGTAAGTACGGCGGCACAGGAAACCAAGAACCCGAAACGGAATATGCCGATCGGTATCTTGATGTCATTAGTGGTTTGTACTATATTATATATGTTGTTTGCCCACGTGATGACCGGAGTCGTACATTACTCAGCGTTTGCTGGCCAGAATGGAATCGCTCCTGTGGCAATAGCTATCGATCATATGGGGCAAATGGATGCTTCTGGTGTGATTCGTCCGGATTACCCTTGGATGAACCGGGCGATCGTAATAGCTATTTTACTGGGGTATTGCTCGGTTATCATGGTAACGTTATTAGGACAGAGCCGTGTATTCTTGAGTATGAGCCGGGATGGGCTGCTCCCTCCCCTATTTTCCCATATCCATGAGAAATTCCGCACGCCGGCACGAAGTAATTTCCTGTTTATGTTATTGGTCGGTGCATTGGCAGCTTTCGTTCCGGCGAGCGTAGCGGGCGAGATGTGTAGTATCGGGACTTTGTTCGCCTTTACGCTAGTTTGCGCCGGGGTATTGATTGTCCGTAAGACAATGCCGGACGCTCCCCGGTCTTTCAAGACCCCGTTGGTTCCGTTCGTGCCTATCGCCGGTATCATAACTTGTCTGGTGATGATGCTTTTTCTCCCGGCTGATACATGGATTCGTTTGGTATTATGGATGTTAATCGGTCTGGATATATATGTCTGCTATGGAATCAAACATAGCAAACTGGAACATATGCAGAAACATCGCTCGGGACAGACCACATTGGATATGATCGGTATTACCCTATCCGTGCTTTGCGTGATCACGGGGCTTTGGCACCAGCAAACCGTGGGATGGGGCGAGAGCAAAATCTTATTGATTATCTCATTCGTATTCGCTTTTACGCATCTAGCTTTCTATCTTTACAGACTCGGGAAGCAGTTTACGAGCCTTACCCGTTAGCGATTCAGCACGATTAGTCTCGATGGCTCACGCGACTAGTCCCGATGGTCAATACCAGTAGTGGTGAAGGCTTATGCGAGTAGTCGCGTTGACCTTCACCACTACTGGCGTACTATACCACTTCCTTTGATACAATTTATCGGATTCTAGCTCTTAAAAGTAAGCCTCTTATTCATCATAAAATTAACGGCTCCGTAAACGAAAAGTCCAAGGAACTGACCCAGATATTCATTTAGATCGATCACCTCCACCATTAAAAGCAAGAATATGAATTGAGTAGCGTAAGCGCAACCAAAAGCGATTAGGAATAAAGGAATCTCCTTCCAGAAATTACCTTTCCCGGAAGAAAATACCCAGTATTTACTCCAAAAGAAGTTATTCACCAAGGCAGCCACATATCCAGCCATGTTCGACCACAAGTAATTACAATCCAGAATATCCATTAATATCCAGATTACCAATGCGGTGATCAAAGCGTTAGAAGAACCTACAATGGCGAAACGAAGAATACGAACAGATTCCTTCATGCTGTTAATTATACGTTTCGAATGACAAATATACGGGTTTATTTCTATATTTGTGCTGTACTTTTGATCAAGTATGTAACATTCTTAAAACAATTATGAGTATGATTAGACTAAATGTATTTATTCAAGTAAGTGAGGAGAATCGTCCAGCCGCATTGGAGACAGCGAAAGAATTGGTTGAAAAGTCTTTGAAAGACAATGGCTGTATAGCTTATGATATTTTCGAGAGCTCTACTCGTAGTGATGTATTGATGATTTGTGAGACGTGGAAAGACGCTGAATCCTTATCAGCTCATGAAAAAGCTGAGCATTTCGTAACGTTGGTTCCTAAATTGCAAGGATTAGGTGCGATGAAACTTGAGAAATTTACATTTTAAGGGTTTTATGTAGGCTTATTATTATAAGCTTGAGCATGCTAAAAAATCATAGTTATGAATCCTTCAACTTATAACTATGAATGAAAGAAAACATAACTATGATTTTTTTAGTGTTATCGCTCGTTGATTGAGATATATTCCCTATCGTCCAAAACGTTCTTGTAAGCCGGACGGATGATGCGTTTTCCGTCAAAGTTCAACTCCTCGATACGGTGAGCGGTCCAACCCACGATTCGGGCCATGGCGAATAAAGGCGTATAGATTTCCTGTGGCAAACCGATCATCTCATAAACGAATCCAGAATAGAAGTCCACGTTCGAGGAAACCCGTTTCTTAGTTCCTTTATGCTTGGCGAAACATTCGATCGCTCTTTCCTCTAATAACTCAAGGAAGGCGAATTCCTCAGAGCGACCTTTCTCTTTTGCCAGATCACGAGCCAGTTCCTTTAATACGACCGCACGGGGATCGGAAATCGTATAGACCGCATGGCCGATACCATAGATCAAGCCTGTCTTGTTATAAGCCTCTTTGTTAAGCATCCGCATGAAATAAGTATCGATCTCGTCCACGTTCTTCCAATCCGCGATATTCTCTTTTAAATGATGGAACATATCTACTACCTGAATATTGGCACCTCCGTGCAACGGGCCTTTCAATGAGCCGATACCAGCTGCGATAGATGAGTACGTATCCGTTCCCGTAGAACTAGTGACGCGTACCGTGAACGTAGAGTTATTACCACCACCATGTTCTGCTTGCAATACCAAGAGCAAATCCAACGTACGTGCGTCCAGATCCGTGAAATCACGTTTCAGCATGTGAAGGAAATTTTCTGCGATCGATAAGTTCTCGTGTGGATGACGGATGTGTAAAGAACGCCCCTGTGTGCTATGACGATAAATATTGTAGGCATAAGCGATAATCGTCGGGAACTTAGAGATCAATTCAATAGATTGGCGCATTAAGTTATCTCGGGAGGTGTCGTCCGGGTTTGCGTCGAAGGTATACATCTCCAATACGCTACGAGCCAATATATTCATGATGTTCTGTCCTTCCAGATCCAGAATATTCATCTTGGTCTTTTGCTCCAAGGGCATATTATCGTTCAACAGTTCTTTAAAGGCTGATAATTCCTCTTTATCGGGGAGTTTACCAGAAAGTAATAAATAAGCCACTTCCTCAAAACCGAACCGTTTTTCCTTGATGAAATCACGCGCTAAATCCTCTACGTCGTAACCTCTATAGAATAACTTACCGGGGATCGCTTTAAGACCGCCCTCTGGCAAGCGTTCGTATCCTACTACATTACCGACTTGGGTCAATCCTACTAACACGCCGCTACCATCTTCGTTACGAAGGCCACGTTTCACATTATACATTGGGAAAAGTTCGTTGTCGATCTTGCAAGCCTCTCTGGCAGCCTCGGACAATTTGTAGATTAAATATTCTTTCTTCAACATGACTATACTGATTTAATTGTTTCGATAATAGAGATGATACGATCACCAAATTCTTTGGTGCCGAGAGATTTGCCGTTCGGCATAAAACGAGCCAAGTCATGAGTGGCCTCTCCAGCGGAGAAAGCTTGCTCCATAGCGGATGTAATCAGGTTAGCCGCATCACTCCATCCCATATATTCCAGCATCATCACGGATGATAATAATAAGGAAGAGGGGTTTACGAGATTCTTTCCCGCGATATTCGGAGCGGTTCCATGTGTTGCCTCGAAGATCGCATGACCACTGTTATAGTTGATATTAGCGCCGGGAGCAATGCCAATGCCACCTACCATCGCCGCTAATTGATCGGAGATATAATCGCCGTTCAGGTTCAAAGTAGCGATCACGGAATATTCTTCCGGAATTAATAGCGTGTTTTGCAAGAAAGCATCGGCTATGACATCCTTGATAATGATTTTACCGGCCTTTGAAGCTTCCACTAAGGCGGTATTGGCCGCTTCCTCGCCTTGCTCTTTCTTGATCTTCTCATATTGAGGCCATGTGAAAGTGAGATCCGCAAACTCCCGTTCCGCTAAAGCGTATCCCCATAGTTTGAAACCACCTTCCGTGAATTTCATGATGTTACCTTTGTGTACCAAAGTCACGCTCGGTAATTGATGCAATATTGCGTATTCGATAGCGGCACGCACCAGACGCTCCGTACCTTCCACAGAAACCGGCTTGATGCCGAAAGAGGAAGTTTCCGGGAAACGTATTTTCTTCACTCCCATTTCCTCGGTGAGGAACTTCAATAACTTTTGTGCCTCCGGAGTCCCTTGTTGCCATTCGATTCCGGCATAGATATCTTCCGTATTCTCACGGAAGATATACATATTCACTTTCTGCGGCTCCTTTACCGGAGATACGACTCCTTTAAACCAACGAACCGGACGGAGACAAACATATAAATCCAACGTCTGACGGAGGGCCACATTTAATGAACGGATACCTCCACCAATCGGAGTTGTCAACGGTCCCTTAATACCGACGATGTATTCACGGAATGCTTCCATAGTCTCATCGGGAAGCCAACTTCCGGTTTGCTTAAACGCCTTTTCACCGGCTAAGACCTCTTTCCATTCGATGGAACGGGTTCCATTGTAAGCTTGCTTGATGGCAGCGTTTACTATCTTTTGGCTAACGGGAGTGATCTCATGCCCCACGCCATCTCCTTCAATATAAGGGATCGTCACGTGATCCGGAACGAAAATATGATTACCTTTCTTTGTTATCTTACTCATGATATCAAGATTTTTTGTTTGTCTTAGTGAGCTGTATTTAAAGCGGAACCCGCCTTGAACCATTTAATTTGTAAATCATTATACGTATGGTTAACCGGGAATGATTCTTGCGTACCATCCGCATGAAGAAGAACGGCCGTCAACGGTTTGCCCGGCTGAAAATCTTTCAATCCGATGATCGAGATATGGTCATTCTCGCGGATCTTGCTGTAATCCTCCTTATCGGCGAAAGTCAATGCTAACATACCTTGTTTCTTCAAGTTTGTCTCGTGGATACGGGCGAAACTCTTGGCTAGGATCACTTTTACATTTAGGAAGCGAGGCTCCATGGCTGCATGTTCCCGGGAAGAGCCTTCACCATAGTTTTCTTCCGCTACGACGATCGAGGAAATACCATTTGCCTTGTATTGTTTCGCTACGGCAGAAACTGCTTCATATTCATTGTTCAGTTGATTCAATACAGAGTTTGTCTTCCCGTTGAAAGCGTTTACGGCTCCCATCAACATATTATCCGATATATTTTCCAAATGCCCACGGAAACGTAACCATGGACCGGCCATCGAGATATGATCCGTCGTACATTTACCTTCAGCCTTGATAAGAAGGGGCATATCCGTGAAATCCTCTCCATTCCAAGGAGCGAAAGGCTTTAATGCTTGTAGGCGGTTGGATTCCGGATCGATGTTCACCACTACGTTCTTACCCGTAGGTGCCAGATAGCCGTTATCCTTTACCTCGAAACCTTTCGGCGGAAAATCCGTGCCTTTCGGTTCTTTCAGTTTCACAACCTTACCATCCTCTGTCTTCAATGTATCGGTCAAAGGATTGAAACATAGATCACCTGCGATGGTCAAGGCCAGTGTCAGTTCCGGAGAAGCGACAAAAGCATGTGTATTCGGATTACCGTCCGCACGTTTAGCGAAGTTACGATTGAATGAAGTAACGATCGAATTCTTACGGGTATTATCATCCGTATGACGTTTCCATTGTCCGATACAAGGACCACAGGCATTCGCCATAATGGTTGCGCCAATCCGTTCAAAATCACCGATAATACCATCTCTTTCCGCCGTATAACGGATTTGCTCGGAACCCGGGTTGATGATCAAGGGTGCCGCTACCGGTATTTTATCCTCATAAGCTTGGCGAGCAAAGGATGCCGCACGGCTTAGATCTTGATAAGAAGAGTTGGTACAGGAACCGATTAATCCGACCTCCATCTTTCGGGGATAGCCATTCGCTTTTACTTTTGCGGCAAACTCCGAGATAGGCGTAGCTGCATCCGGCGTGAACGGACCGTTGATATGCGGCTCCAATTCGGAAAGGTTAATAACGATTACACGATCGTAAAACTTATCTGGCTCGGCACGAACGTCCATATCCGCTTCCAGATATTCACCAATAGCTTCGGCCCAGCTCGCTACCTCGTCACGTCCCGTGGCACGAAGATATTGAGCCATTGTATTATCGAATGGGAATAAAGAAGTAGTCGCTCCTACCTCGGCACCCATATTACAGATCGTAGCTTTTCCGGTCGCTGAGATGGAGGCGGTGCCCGGACCGAAATATTCGATGATAGCGTTCGTTCCACCTTTTACGGTTAAGATGCCCGCTAGCTTAAGAATCACGTCCTTCGGCGAGGCCCAACCATTCAAACTACCAGTTAACTTAACACCAATTAGTTTCGGCATCTTCAGTTCCCATTCCATTCCGGTCATGACATCCACGGCGTCGGCTCCTCCTACTCCGATAGCGACCATTCCAAGTCCTCCGGCATTCGGGGTATGTGAATCAGTTCCTACCATCATACCGCCGGGAAACGCATAATTTTCCAATACCACTTGATGGATAATGCCTGCTCCGGGTTTCCAAAAACCGATTCCATATTTATCGGAGACCGATTTCAAGAAATCATAGACCTCGCTATTGCTTTTGGTAGCCGTATCGATATCCGTCTTGGCTCCCATATTCGCTTGGATCAAATGGTCGCAATGCACGGTAGCCGGTACTGCGGATTTTTCTTTTCCGGCGTTCATGAATTGTAAAAGCGCCATCTGAGCGGTGGCATCTTGCATAGCCACACGGTCGGGACGGAAATTCACATAATCCTCACCTCTTTTGAAAAGGCGAGTCGAGCTTTCATCGTATAGATGCGCATATAAGATTTTCTCGGCCAAGGTCATCGGGCGACCACCGATACGTTCGCGGGCTGTGTCCACTCTTCTGGGGAAATTCGCATAGAAATTTCTAAGCATGTCAATGTCGTACACCATATTCATATTCGTTTTTTATTGTAAGCCTTTTCGCAAATATATTTATCTATAACCAGCTAAAATGTAATAAATAAGACATCTGCCAATGAGTCTTTGTTTTTATTATCAACAAATATATAATATAATGAAATACAATTTGTTCGATAATTTCTATGAGGTTATAGAGGTTATTTATAATCTCCCGGATAACTTAGAAAAACGGGCTAATCGCACGTTTATTAATAAAACGTACCATTAGCCCGTTTTGTTCAAGCCTTGGAGCTGTTTTTTCTACTTATCGAGACTTTCTTTCCATCTTTGGGCATAACTATGCAAAATAGATGCGATACCCTCTCCGATCCGGACATAATCTTCCCGTTTAAGGTTGGCTAAAGATGCGCGGATAGACCACTCGGGAGCATCAAAACCTCCTCCGTTCAGTAAAACCAAGGAAGTTTCCTGTGCCAGACGGAAAACGACATCCAGAGGTTCGTAATTCTTTTTTAGATATTCCACGAAATCATCCCCATAGAATTTCTTAGCCCAGACAAGCATATCGATCTCACTATAATATCCCGCACGCAAAGGGTCGTCTAATAAGGTGAATCCGGTGCTTTCCCACAATGTGTGTAAACGCTCGTGGATCATATCCTGCATCCTTTTCTTATAGGTATTTTCCGCATCTAATAGAGCGAAAGACGCAAACAGAGACATTTGTGTTTGCTGTGGCAAGGAAAGACCGGCCGTATGATTCAAGGCTACTTGACGGCTATCGGCTACCATACGATCAATAAAGCGGATATCCTCGGGATGTAAGGATAGACTGCTATATCGTTTTTTTAGAAGCTCCTGTTTATCTCTTGGCAATTCACGGATCATCCGGTCGTAAATATTATCTTGATGTAAAGCGATTACCGCCAATCTCCATCCGGTTGCCCCGAAATATTTGGAGAAAGAGTAGACACATAACGTATTCTTTGGTAATTCGGCCATCATCGAGCGAAAATGCGGAATAAATGTCGCATACACATCATCCGTAATAATCATGAGGTTGGGATTGTCGTTCCGTACGATCTCAACGATCCTATTCATCAATGCTTTTGTCAATCCGTATGAAGGCGGGTTGCTCGGGTTTGTTATGAAAGCGGCTTTCACGCTAGGATCTTTCAGGACATCTAAATCCTTTTCTTGATATTGCCATGTGTGATAGCCGTCTTTTGTCATCTTCAAGGCTTTTATCTCTATGACATTAAAAAGATAACGAGCCTGTTCCGGAATCTCTATATAAGGAGTGAATACCGGAGCGAAGAGAACGATCTTGTCTCCCTTATTCAACAAGAAATTCTGTTGCAAGGAATCGAAGATATAACACATGGCGGCAGTTCCGCCCTCGGTAGCGAAAAGGTCGAATATTCCCTCAGGGGACTGGTTATCACATAATTCTTGGTCTAAATAATCCCGCACGAGCATTTCCGTATATTTCAAGATACGATCGGGAACCGGATATTGATCACCAATGACACCTTCCGCCCATTCATATACAAGTTCATTCTCATCTACACCTTTTTCCGTGACCAGATATTCATAGGTACCCTTCAATAAAGTAGCGCCGGGAGATTGCGCATGTTTCTTTAGAAACTGTACGAAGCGAGACGCGATCCTTTTGCGGTTGGGAACCCCTGCGGCTCCGGCCATCTCATCTGCCAATTCGGTTTCCCGCAGGCATTCCTCCAAGGCGAACTGCCCTAATAGGAAGAATGCCTCCCGTGGAACCGTACTGATCCAGTTTGGATTTCCCCTTCCTGCGTTCAGCATGATGTGCGTACTTTTACGAGCGCTCTCATCCGCTAACTCTATCAAGATGTTCTTTAGCTCGAAAGGGCTAATCTCCGACATCTTTTTCTCATATTCTCTCGTGACATGTATTTTCTTCTTGTCCATACATTATATATATTACATGATTAGCACAATAACGACACCCCAGATGATTAATAAAGTATTACCCACCGCATAGGTAACGGTATAGCCTAAGGCTGGAGTCTCACTTCCTACGGCATCTTCCACCGCTCCTAATGCGGCAGTTGTCGTACGTGAACCCGCCGTACAACCTAAAGTAATAGCCGGGTGGAACTTAAAAACGTAACGTCCCATCAGAATACCGATGATAAGCGGGATAGATGTCGCTAAAGCACCGATAATAAATAAACTTATACCGACTTCCTTCAATCCGGTCACGAAACTGGGACCCGCCGTGATACCGACTACGGCGATAAACATATTCAATCCCAAATTATTTAATATCCAGACGGAAGGCTCCGGAATACGCCCGAAGGTCGGATGCTTAGAACGAAGCCATCCAAAGACGAGCCCGGCTATCAAAGCACCTCCACTCGTACTTAGGCTAATCGGGACACCCCCGAAATGAATCGCGAGCGAACCTAAAATTCCCCCTAAGAAAATACCGATACCCACGAAAATCAAATCGGTCTGATTGGTTGGGCGATCGGGATATCCCAAAGCCGTCGCCGCTTTATTTACCTCTGATTTCATGCCTACCAATTCCAGCATATCACCGGAATCTATCACCGTGGCGGCCAAGACCGGGATATTGATACCCGCACGCCTTACGGACTTGATGCTAACACCATGCATGAACGATTGATTGCGTAAATAGCAGATCTTTTTCCCCACGTATTCCTTATGGATCACTAGTACGGGTAACGTCTCTGCCGGAAAATCGAGCAATTCAATGTCATTGACCTCGTCGCCAATCCAGTTCTCCTCTCCGATCACGAATTCCCGGCGACCGCTTAGAACAACCTCATTTCCGGTATGTAAAACCAAATCCGGTTTAACATCGGTTACTACATTATTAATACGGACACGCTCCACGAACAAATGCCGTCCCAATTGGTCTAAATATACCTCCAACTGCTTTACGCTTTTGCCATCCTTGAACCATTCATTACTAATCTTATAGGCCCGGAAAGTTACCGGACGGGCGGCAGGCATAAAGCCCGGTTGCTCGCTCTCGTCGTTATTTCCCATTTTAGCCTCTAGCTCTTTACACGCTTTTTTCACGTAGTCGAGTCCTCCTAAAAGACGTGGCCCGATATCACTCACTAACCATGCGGATCCTGCCGTACCGAAAATATAAGTTACCGCATAGGCCACGGGCATTACATTTACCATAGCGCTTTTATCCGTATCGCTAATATTCATCTGTCCGATCGTATCTTCGGCAACTCCTAATACTGCCGACATCGTCTGGGAGCCCGCCAATAATCCTGCGGCCTCGCCTGCGTTATATCCCATAAGTTTCGCTAACAAAAAAGGAGCGATCAAACAAAATATACACATGACGGCGGCGAAAAGCATTTGAGGAAGACCTTCCTTTTTCAATCCCCGGAAGAACTGTGGCCCAACGCTATATCCTACAGCGAAGAGGAACATCAAGAAAAAGACGGACTTTAACGGTCCGCTTATATCGATTTTTAATTGCCCGATCAATACACCGACCAATAATACGCTGGTAACCGTTCCCAGCGTGAACTTCTTTATCTTAAACTTGCCAATCCAGAAACCGAGAGCTAAGGTTATGAAAATAGCTAGCTCCGGATAATGTTGAAGTAAATTAGTTATCCATTCCATATCTATTTATTTGATGTTAAACAAAAAAGATGCTATTGGAACAGGGATTCTTTGAAAGATGTTGTTACTTTTCGGGATTATTTATATAAATTTGCGACCGCTTAGGTGATAGAGTTTGTCTACCGACAACTCTATAAAAGGGAATCCGGTTAGAATCCGGAACAGTGCCCGCTACTGTGAAGCTCTTGAAAAGGAAAGCGTTCTGCTATGCCACTGTCTTAAGAAAGATGGGAAGGTTGCTTTCCGAGCCAGTCAGGAAACCTGCCAAGCGAAGTAATGATTAATTCCTCCCGGGGTTAGGAGTAATTAAGAGGATAGAAATATCACCTATATCTAAAAGATGTTGGAGACGGAATAATACGTTGTCTCCGTGGGATTGATATGTAATCTAATTATTAATATATTCATATGATGAGGAAACACTTACTATCTTTCTTCCTGCTGGTCATCAGCCTAGTTTGTCGTGCGCACGATGGCGAGAATTTTGTAGCATCCGATTTATTCGCCTCTTTACAACCGGGCGATAAGGCCGCTTTATTGATGGTACATTTTGGAACAACCCATGATGATACCCGTGCCTTGACAATCGACGCGATCAATCAAAAAGCGAAAGAAGCTTTCAAAGATGTTGAGTTGCGTGAGGCATGGACTTCTCGCATTGTAATGCGCCGCTTAAAAGCTCGTGGCATAGAGAAACTAAACCCGATCGAAGCCTTGGAAAAGTTAAAGGCTGATGGTTATACGCACATCTTGATCCAATCCACGAATATAATCGAAGGTATCGAGATGGAATCCTTACGTAAAGACGTTGCCGCCATGAAGTCTTCTTTCAAGGAAATCCGAATCGGCAATCCCCTATTGTATACGCCGGAAGATTATGAGGCAGTAATCGCTGCTATCATAAAAAATGGGGCGAAGGAAGGCGCTACATTATTAGTAGGTCATGGCACTTATACTCCAGCAACGGCCCAATATGCCATGTTGGATTATATGTTGAAGGAGAAGGGGTTCAAGAATTATTCCGTAGGAACTATTGAAGGTTATCCTTCTTTTGATACGATGGAAGCTCAAGTAAAAGCCAATGGTACGAAGAAAGTCCTGTTAATGCCATTTATGTTTGTCGCCGGAGACCATGCGAAAAACGATATCGCCGGTGATTGGAAAGAGGAACTGGAAAAGAAAGGCTACGAGGTAAGCGTATTTATGGAAGGTCTGGGACAGAATCCGGATATTCAGAAGATTTTCATCGAGCACGCCCGTTTTATGGCTAAACATAAGATGATTGATATCGTCGACAAGAAAAAAGCTTATGCGGAAGAAAAGGACTAATATGCTAAATACATGAAAAGAGTTTTGACAATCTTACCGTTGACAGCCTTATGTATCAGTACGATGCAGGCACAACACAAGAATGAGTACACGAATTTCGCCGATACGACATTCAATATTCAAGAAGTCGTAGCGACCGCCGCACGCAAGCCACGTCCACAAATCACGAAGTTGGACGTACCTATGAAATATCTTCCTATTTCAATTAATAGCATTACGGCGAGTAGTTTGGAGTTGAGAGGTATCCGTAATATCCAAGATGCGGTACGCTTTATGCCGGGCGTACGATTCCAAACATCTTATGGCGCATTTCAACAATTGTCGATCCGTGGTTTCGATCATTCTATCATGATGATAGACGGTATCCGCGATGAACGTTCGGCAATAAACAACTCTTATCCCGTACCCGATCTATCCTGTATCGAGTCTATTGAATTATTAAAGGGACCGGCTTCTGTACTTTACGGACATTCAGCCGTAGGTGGAACCTTGAATATCGTTCGTAAATCCCCGTCAGAGAAACAGAGCGTTAACGCCCGATTGGCCTACGGTAGTTACGAGAATAAAGAGGCGACGCTTGGCATGGGCGGTAAATTGGTCGGTCCGGTCAATTATTACGCCAATGTCAACTTTTCCGATCAAGAGGGCTGGCGTGATAATGGCAACCGTCGCTTTTCCGGTTATCTGGCATTGCAAGCTAAAATGACGGAACGTGACCTATTAGATGTTCGTGGAGGTTTTAACCGCGACTTCTATGGAACGGAGATTGGTCTTCCCGATTTAATGGCAAATGATGTATATAATGCGCAAACAGGACAGTTATATCTCCATAAAAATGATATGCTACCGGGACTTGACCGTGAGGCTCGCTACAATAACGAGTCCGACTTTATGAAGAATCACGCTTGGAACATATCGACGCAGTACACACATACTTTTTGGAACGGTGCGAAACTAACAGATCGCCTTTCTTACAATAACGACGATATCAACTATTTTGGGACGGAAGCCCTCGACTATCTCGAAAGTGATGATCCGATCTATGATCATTATTATATGAAAAACGGCCAGAAAAAATATATCTGTTTGGACAGTGTATATCTTTCTTTCCCGCTTCGCTTCTCCCATATCTCCAAGACTGTCGCCAATACGCTCGAGTTGAGCGGTAAATTCAAGACGGGTGAGATAAAGCATACGTATATGGGAGGTTACTCTTTCGTTGCCTTGAATCGTACTAGCTATTCGGGCTATAATTTAGGGGATGATGTTCAGGGTCCCGGCCTTTATTCGCATGTATCCGTTTATGATCCGCATAGCATGGGATATATGACCAGCAAATTCTCTAAAGCAACGGTTACGCATCATTATTCCAACAGCCTTTATCTTCAAGATATGGTTGAGTTCAACGAGCAATGGAAGGTATTAGCCGCTCTACGTTACGACTTTTTCCGTTATATGTCCGCCAGCGCTACAACTCCTACCGGACGACGTGAGTATGAGGAACATTCAAGCTTCAATATGATAAAGAATAAGGCGTTGACTTATCGTTTCGGAGCGGTCTATCTGCCCCATCCGAATACATCCATTTATGCTTCTTTCGCTTCTTTCTTCAAACCGATCCGTACGTTCTATCAAGATAATGTCGTTTATGTAGGAGGTGATGGAAATCGTTTCGAGCCTGCTCGCAATGAGGAAGTATTTAAGCCGGAGAAAGGATACCAAGCCGAGGTGGGGCTTAAATATCAATTGAACAATATATTAAGCGCCAATGCCAGCTTGTTCTATATCCGGAAGATGAACAGTACGGCTACGTTGACCAACAACTATCAAATGGAGGTAAACGGCGAGACTACCACGATGAGCGTAATCGGACAGGTGGGTGTACAAGATTCCAAGGGTTTTGATTTTGATGTCACTCTTTCTCCGGTAAGCACCTTAGCGCTGACGATCGGTTATGGATTGAACGACTCCAAGATCCGGGAGATGAAAGAAATAAAGGATCCGGAATTGATCGAGGCTATCTATGGCAATAACCCGGATGAGACAAAGCAACAATTGAATAGCCAAGAAGGAAACTGGCAGAGCAACGTACCGAACCAGACTTTCTACGCATACGGCAGTTATACCATCCCTCGGGGTGTCTTGAAGAATCTGGAATTTCACTTGAGTAGCAGTTATACCGGTAAAGTATACCGTAATACGTCAAACAACTCTTGGTTCGATCCGTATTGGGTAACCGATTTCGGTATGTCTTATTTGTTGAACAACAATATTCACCTTACATTCAACTTGAATAACTTGTTTGACAACAATTATTATAACCAAGCGCTCGGACAACAGATGGTGCCAAGCATGCCTCGTAATTTCCAAGTGGCTATCTCCTATACATTATAATATATAGAACATACGCTCATGAATCTATTGACAAAGATCATGCAATTTATACACAGGATACTGGGCACGGCACTCAGTATCCTGTTCCTCGTTTGGTTCCTATCGGGATTGGTAATGATCTACCATACGTTCCCGCGAGCGGACCGGGCCGATAAACGGGCGAAGATGGATATTCTCTCTCCGGAGAATCTTCCTTCGTTAGACCAGATAGAGAAACGTTTACCGCAGAACGAGCGGATAAACCATGTTACCTTAAACAGCTATTTGGGACAAACTGTTTTTCATCTCCGGACGGAGAAAGGGAGCTATGATATTCCTGCCGACTCGACGGAAAGATTACCCGTAATCGACTGGAATCATATCCAACGTGTGGCATCACTATGGAATACCTCTTCCATAGCGAAGGTAGATTCCTTGTACACCTTGGACCAATGGATTCCATTCGGTCGTTTAAAAGAGGAATTTCCGATCTATAAATTCCATTTCGCCGATCCGGAACGACATGAATTATACATATCCTCTAAATCCGGGGAGGTTTTGCAATATACGGATAAAAACAGTCGTTTCTGGGCTTGGCTCGGGGCGATCCCTCATTGGGTCTATTTCACTTCCTTGCGGCAAGACGCTGAATTATGGATAAAGGTAGTTGTCTGGTTATCCGGAATCGGGTGCGTTATGTGTATCGCCGGGATCTATTTAGGAATACGGGATTTCCGGTTAGCGAGGAGACGTCATTTGATTTCCCTTTATAAGAAGTTCTGGTATAAATGGCATCATATTCTTGGGGTGTTATTCGGTTTATTCGTCCTCACCTTCTGCTTTAGTGGTATGATGTCTTTAGCTCGTGTACAGGATTGGGGGTTGAAAGCCAAGCTCGATATAAACCCGGTTCAAGAACTGCGGAAGATGGCTCCTTCCCCACTCGATTATCCGTTGGATTACAGGGCGGTCATACAAGCCTATCCCGGCCAGATCCGTCAATTGGAATGGAGTAGTTTTGGTGATATACCCTTTTACATCGTACAAACAGACACGAAGGATATTGTCGTGAACGCAAATAAGAGTGACGGGATATCTTTATTGAACCTGCGACCGGAAGAAATCCGTTCCGTATTGTCTCAGATACATGGTATCGGGACCACGGCTGATATCAAACTGTTGGATGCTTATGATACGTATTATATCTCACGAAAAAGGAATTTAGAACTCCCGGTCTGGAAAGTATCTATTCAAGACGTGGATAATAGTTGTTATTACATTAATCCCCGTAATGGACAATACCGTTATGTAAATACGCCGTCTCGTTGGAACCATTGGATGTATCCGGCATTGCATAGCTTGAATCTGAAATTCTTGGTAGATCATCCGGTCTTATGGAATATCGTGATGTGGGGAACCATGTTGGGAGGCACGTTCGTTTCCTTATCCGGTGTATGGCTTGCGATAAAATATATCAGGCGAAAAGCGAGAAGAAAGAAGTAAAGCCTGTATATTTGTATTATATTTATTGAGAACATTGTATTATAAAATAGATTTGAATGAATAAAGGCAAGATTATAGTCGCCGGAATCGGCCCCGGTAGCGAGGCCGATATAACGCCTGCGGTTTTGGCCGCTATCCAAAGCTCGGATGTCATCATAGGATATAAATATTATTTCCGTTTTATCACCCACTTGCTTCGTGAGGGAACGGAATGTATAGATACAGGTATGAAACGTGAGCAAGCTCGTGCCGAGCAAGCTTTCGCTTATGCCAACGAGGGAAAGACGGTTTGCGTGATCAGTTCCGGTGACGCCGGTATTTATGGCATGACTCCTCTGATTTATGAGATGAAGAAAGAATCCGGAAGCGAGATCGAGATCGAGTCGTATCCGGGCATCAGCGCTTTCCAGAAAGCTGCGTCCTTGCTTGGCGCTCCTATCGGACATGATTTCTGTGTGATTTCCCTCTCAGACTTGATGACTCCTTGGGAACTGATCGAGAAACGGATTCACGCGGCGGCCATGGCCGATTTTGTTACGGCGATCTATAATCCAAAAAGCGAGGGACGTTATTGGCAACTCTATCGCTTAAAAGAATTGTTCCTGCAAGAACGCAAGCCGGAGACTCCGGCCGGTTATGTACGTCAGGCCGGACGGGAGGAGCAAGAAGTATTCGTCACTACGCTCGCAGATCTGGACCCCGAGCAGATCGATATGTTTACGGTAGTCTTGATCGGAAACTCACAAACATATCTTTCCGGGAATCATATGATCACTCCCCGGGGATATTATGGCGAGATCAAACAAAAGAAAATGGATACGGGTATCGGACAGGACATCATGATCCGTAGTTTCCGTACGATCGAGAAGGAATTGAAAAACCAAAAGATCCCGTTGGATAAGAAATGGGCGTTACTCCATGCCATTCATACGACGGCCGATTTCGATATGGAAAATATCCTTTATGCCGACCCGGATGCTGTCTCTACATTATATAATAAGATCAGCGGCGGGGAAGTTCCTACGATCATCACCGATGTCACGATGGCTGCTTCCGGCATTCGTAAGGGAGCTCTGCAACGTCTGGGTGTCGAAGTGAAATGCTACCTTCAAGACGAGCGGGTCGCTGAGATGGCTTCGAGCAAAGGAATTACCCGTACCCAAGCCGGTATTCGTCGGGCCGTGGAAGAGCATCCGACCGCTCTGTTTGTCTTCGGGAACGCCCCGACCGCCCTTATGGAATTATGCGATTTAATACGTAAAGGTAAAGCCACTCCAGCTGGCATTATCGCGGCTCCGGTAGGTTTCGTACATGTGCAGGAATCCAAACATATGGTGAAACCTTTTATCGGTATACCGAAACTAATCGTGGAAGGTCGTAAAGGAGGTAGTAATTTAGCGGCTACGCTAGTGAATGCCATCCTTTGTTTTAATGACGCAGAACAATTAAAGCCGGGAAGAGACGTATGAACCGATTTTATGTCATAGGGCTGGATGATAATATGCGGCAATACTTTCCGCCGGAGATATTGGAGATAATCTCGTCCCACCGGGTGTTCTCCGGAGGCGTGCGGCATCATGAGATCGTACGTTCGCTCTTGCCCGAGAAAGCGGACTGGATCGATATAAAAGTCCCGTTGGACGAGGTCTTCGATCGCTATCGTTCGTACGACGGTCGGGAAAGCATCGTTGTATTCGCTTCCGGAGACCCTTTGTTTTTCGGATTCGCCGTTACGATTCAAAACCGATTGCCGGATGCGCAAATCCGCCTGTACCCGTCATTTAATTCCTTGCAACTCTTGGCACAAAATCTATTGATGCCTTACCACGATATGCGGATCGTCTCCCTTACCGGACGGCCTTGGCACGAGTTCGATCGTGCCTTGATCGAAAGTGCGTCTAAGATAGGCGTGCTCACGGATCGGGAACATACGCCTACGACTATCGCTCGCCGGATGCTGGAATACGGCTATGATAATTATACCATGTTCGTGGGAGAACGGTTAGGAAATACCGAACGGCAGAGCATCCGCCAATTCAGTATACAAGCCGCGGCAATGAATAATTTCGTTCATCCGAATTGCTTGATTCTCCGGAAAGAGCGTGACGGGCATTCCCGTAAGTTCGGCCTGCCGGATTCCGCGTTCGAGCATTTGAACGGACGGGAGAAGATGATAACCAAAATGCCGATCCGTTTGTTATCTTTAAGCATGCTGGATCTGAGAAACCGGGAACGTTTTTGGGATATCGGTTTTTGCACGGGTTCTGTCTCGATAGAGGCTAAATTGCTGTTCCCGCATTTGCATATCACGAGTTTTGAGATCCGGGAAGAGGGACGAAAGTTAATGACTGAGAATTGTCATCGTTTTGGGACTCCGGGTATCGAGGCTATAATCGGAGATTTCTTATCGGTGGATTTATCAGCGTTGGAGGCTCCGGATGCAATCTTTATCGGCGGACATGGCGGGAAATTAGTGGAGATCCTTATGGTAGTTTCCCAAAAAATGAAAGAGAACGGTGTCATCGTCTTCAACTCCGTATCCGACGAAAGCAAAGCGCTTTTAGAGGAAGCGGTCCGCCAAACCGGTCTTCGGATATCCGCCCAAACCCGTATCACGATTGATGATTTTAATACGATTACCGTGAATGTTATTTATAAATTATGAGTACAATATCAATTATTCCAATATCCGATAGCAGCCGGGTGCTTGCTGAGCGAATCCTTGCTTCTTATCCCGAGGCGAAGATCTTACCATTCGGCTCTTTCTCAAAAGAGGTTTTTCACGAATCCAGTAGTTTGGTATTTATAGGAGCGATGGGAATTTGCGTACGCAGTATCGCTCCCTTCGCGGAAGATAAACATACCGATCCGGCCGTGGTTTGTATAGATAGTACCGGCAAATACGTGATTCCTGTCTTATCCGGACATATCGGTGGAGCGAACGATCTTTCCAAAGAGTTAGCGAACCTATTAGGAGCCGAAGCGATTATTACGACACAAAGCGACAACGCAAACCTATGGGCGCTCGATACATTAGGGAAGAAATACGATTGGACCTTGATCGCCAAAGATAGCAATGCCGCCATCTCCACTTTTGTCAATGGAAAACCGACAGCGCTACTCCTTGATATACGAGATAAAGGAACGGATTATTTGGAGCGTACGGTCCCGTCTCATGTCTCTATCTTTTATTCCTTCGAGGCGATACCGCAGCAAGACTATGAGTTATTGATGATCGTCAGTCCCCAACAATACGATACATCCATCCCTACGATCACCTATATACCGAAAGTCCTCCACCTAGGAATGGGTTGCCGCAAGGATATGCAAGGCGATCCTACGGTCGTTTACGAACATATTAAAGATGTATTGCGTGATAAACGCCTGTATCCGGAGGCCTTGGCGGATATAAATACAATCGATTTGAAGAAATGCGAACCGGTGCTGACATTACTGGCTTATGGAGTTATGGAATGCCCTTTCCACACCTATACATCGGAGGAGCTGAAAGATATCCCGGTACCCAATCCCTCGGAGAAGGTACTGGAGGTAACCGAATCCCCAAGTGTATCGGAAGCTTCCGCCATTTATGCGGCTCATGGCGGTCCGCTTTTGGTCGAGAAGCAAAAAGCGGATTTAGGGAAAGGAAATGAATATACCTTTGCCGTAGCGTTAGATCGGACGGCCTGCCGCAAGGGACATATCGAGATCGTAGGAGCCGGTCCCGGCGATCCGGACTTGATCTCTATCCGCGGACGGCAAATGTTGGAGAAAGCGGATTTGATCCTGTATGCAGGAAGCCTCGTCCCGAAAGAACTTACCTTATGCGCGAAGGCAGGCGCTACGGTGCGAAGCTCGGCGGATATGAATCTGGAAGAACAGTTCGCGTTGATGAAAGAGTTTTATGATAAAGGATTGTTTGTCGTTCGTTTGCACACGGGCGATCCTTGCATCTATGGAGCTATTCAAGAGCAAATGAATTACTTTGATCAATACGGGATGGATTATCATATCACTCCGGGTATTTCCTCTTTCCAAGCCGCCGCCGCCGCTCTTTATTCCCAGTTCACGATTCCGGAGAAAGTACAAACGATCATCCTCACTCGTGGCGAAGGACGTACGCCCATGCCTGAGAAAGAGCAACTGCACAAACTGGCTCAAAGCCAAAGTACGATGTGTATCTTCTTAAGCGCCGGTGTCGTAGAGAAGGTCCAAGAGGAATTATCGCGACATTACGCTCCAACCACTCCGGTAGCCGCTTGCTATAAATTGACATGGAAAGACGAGCGGATCTACCGTGGGCAACTGAAAGATCTCGCGAAAATCGTAAAAGAGAATCATCTTACACTGACAACATTACTTGTCGTCGGGGATGCCATCGATAATCGCAAGGGTCTATCCCGCTTATATGCGGATGAATTCAAACATCTTTTCCGTAAGTAATGATACTGATCCTTGGAGGAACGACAGAAGGTCGTGTGGCTGTGCGGGTAGCGGACGAGGCAGCCGCTACCTATTACTATTCTACGAAAGGAACTTTGCAATCCATTGAATGCGCGCATGGAATCCGTTTGACCGGAGCCATGAATGCGGAGGAAATGGAGTGTTTTTGTCGTGACCACGCGATTAAGCTATTGATTGATGCGGCACACCCTTTCGCTCAAGTGTTACACCAAACGATCGAAAAAGTATCGAAATGTTTACAGATTCCGGTGATCCGTTACGAACGTCGGTATCCACCTCGTGATGAGGACTTGATTTGGTGCGATAGTTATGCAGACGCAATTCACCAAATGGAAAACAAAGGTATCCAACGGCTACTTGCCCTCAGTGGCGTGAACACCCTTGCCCCGCTCCGCCCTTATTGGCGATCGCATACCACTTGGTTCCGTATATTGGAGCGGGAGGAATCTTTGTCGTTGGCCGAGAAGCAGGGCTTCCCCCAAGAACGTCTGGTTTTCTATCGAGAAGGTGAGGATGAGTTAAAGTTGTTGGAGCAACTCCATCCGGATGCGATCTTGACAAAGGAAAGTGGTTTCTCCGGCTATTTTACGGATAAAGTGAACGCTGCCCGCCAATTCGGAATACCAGTATTTGTCGTGAAGCGTCCCGCATTACCGGAAACTTTCTACCGAGTGTATGGTGAAGACGGATTGCGCAAACAAATCGAACGCCTATTACCCGAATTCTTTCCCTTGAAAAGCGGATATACGACCGGAGCTTGTGCTACCGCCGCCGCAAAAGCCGCTTTATTGGCCTTATTATCAAGGAAGGAACAAACAGAAAGCCAGATAACATTACCCTCGGGAGAACAGATAACGTTGCCGGTAGCCTATACCGAATGGGCCGGGTGTTCCGCCACCTGTACCGTGATCAAGGAGTCTGGGGATGATCCGGACGTGACGAATCATAGCCGGATCCGGGTTACTGTTCAATTATCTCTCGATGCATCCGGTTGTGCCAAGCCGATGGCACAAGAAGAATATTGGAAAGAAACAGAAAGCGACGATACGGGAAGAGTCATCTTCCAAGCAGGTGAAGGAGTCGGAACCGTGACCCTTCCGGGACTCGGCTTGAAAGTCGGCGGCCCGGCTATAAACGCCACGCCCCGTAAAATGATCCGGCAAGAGCTGATTCCACTCCTGCCCTCACCCGATTCCGTCGCTATTGTCACGGTCTCGGTTCCCGGTGGCGAGGAGTTGGCGAAACGTACCTTCAATCCGAAACTTGGAATTATCGGGGGAATCTCCATTATCGGGACATCCGGAATCGTGCGTCCTTTCTCATCGGACGCTTTTATCGCCTCGATACGGAAAGAAGCCAGTGTCGCCAAAGCGATAGGTTGCGAGACGTTGGTTATTAATTCCGGGGCGAAGAGTGAACGCTACCTTCGGAGCTTATACGCTTCTTTGCCTCCACAATCATTCGTCCATTACGGGAACTTTATCGGAGAGACGCTAAAGATCGCTGCCGATTTAGGTTTCAAGCAGGTTATCTTAGGTATCATGATCGGCAAGGCGGTGAAACTTGCGGAAGGTTTCCTGGATACACACAGCAAAAAAGTCGTCATGAACAAAGGCTTCCTTCAAGATGTAGCGAAAGAAGCGAAATGCGAGGAGGCGACCGTAGATGCAATCAATCGGATTACGTTGGCCCGTGAATTATGGGAGCTTCTTACGGAAAAAGATCAAAATCGTTTCTTCCCATTACTTTTACAAAAATGTAAATCGTATTGCGCTCCCATCCTTCCCGACGGCGAACTAACCTTGCTGTTAATATCCGAAGAGGGCAAGGTCTTATACCAATCTTAGCTGTAGAGACGCAGCACGCACGCTACGTCTCTACAACCCCCAGACTGTAATAGCATTTCTTTTTAGCTGTTTATTCTTTTTTATTAGGGATTCTTTAAGAATACATATTAGGAGGATTTCGTACTTTTGCCCTCTAAATATTGATTAAAATAATGTTTAGATATCTTTTAATTTATATGGCCTGCCTTCTATTCGCCTTTTCCGTAAAGGCGCAAGGTATTTCCAATGACACGATTCCGAAAGAAGTGCTGATGCTGGACGGTAAGCCTATGACCGAAAAGCAAATACAACGTTATCATAAACAATTACATAAAGACTCCATACGGGCCAACAAAAGGATCTGGTGGTCTATCCTTGGCGGACCGTCTTACACGCCGGAAGCCTCCTTTGGCGTAGGTGGCGCGGTTTTGGCTAGCTTTCGCTTAAACAAGAATGATACGATATCCCAACGATCGTTTATCCCTGCGGGATTTAACATCACCTTAAACGGGACGTTCGTTTTTGCCGGTGCCGGTACCTTATTCTTCAACGAGAATCGCTTCCGTATTTATATCAGTTACGGTTATCGGAACGAACCTTCGCATTATTTCGGGAAAGGCTATGAGACGATCGAGCAAATCGAGAAAAGCGATTCGACAACGAAATTCCATAAGAGTTCTTTCCAACTATATCCCCGTTTCGTATGGGAAGTTAGGCCTCATTTATATACGGGCCCTCTTTTTGATATTAATTTCAGCAAATCAGATGATATCAACCCGGTGATGGCCGAAGATCCTTATTTCAATAAGTTCAAACGAGATTATGTCAATATCGGTGTCGGCGACTTGATTCAATACGATACACGAAATGACGTGGCGACCCCAAGTTCCGGTATGTTACTAAGCGCGATCGCCAAGGTGTACGGAAAGTATTTAGGCGGTGCATATAATTATGAGATGTTCGAGCTGGAATACCGCCAATTCCAGCAAGTATTTCGTCCTCGTAGCACCTTGGCATGGATCGCCAAGACACAAATCGGTGTGGGGAACGTTCCTTTTACGGAGCTTCCTTCATTTGGTTCCCCTTTCGATCTTCGCGGATATTATTGGGGGAAGTACCGTGACAAGACCATGGCGTATGGGATTCTGGAGTATCGTCATATGTTCGGCAGCGTGGAGAAATATAAGAGCGGCAATTTCTGGGCGAAGTGTGGTTTTGTAGGTTGGGTCGGCACGGGTACGATCGGAAACGCTCCTATCGTAGACTGGAATAAATGGAAGTTCAACTACGGCGTAGGCTTACGTATCCAAATGCAACCCGGCAAGAACTTCCGCCTAGACGTAGGCAAAGACCCGAACCAAAAAGGGATGGCGGTTTATATGAATATGACGGAAGCCTTCTAAAACCAGAAGGCTCCCGTCTACGATTTATGGAAGTATAACCTTGCGTTAAAATTATCGTTTAAAAGCCAGAAATATCTTAATATCGATTTTTTTCACTAAGTTTGCGTCGTCGAAGGGGTGCCATACTATATGGGCTGAGATCATACCCTTACTACTTGATGCGGGTAATGCCGCCGTAAGAAAAACGAATGTTAGATGGATAAAAATGAAACGTACCGTTATCCGGTAGCTTTGACGATCGCAGGCTCTGATAGTGGCGGTGGTGCCGGAATACAAGCGGATATTAAGACTTTTTCCTCGCTGGGTGTTTTTGGAGCCTCGGCGATAACGGCTATAACCGCTCAAAACACACAGGGAGTGCGAGGGATCCAAGCGATCTCTCCCGAGATTTTGAGAGGACAAATCGAAGCTATTCTTGAGGACTTCATTGTAGATGCCGTAAAAATAGGGATGCTACATAACAAGGATGCCGTAAAGGTTGTATCTGAGACTTTACCTTCCTTCCGACGAACTTCTATCATTTTAGATCCAGTGATGATATCCACGAGCGGAAGTAAATTATTGGAGGATGACGCCATCCGAACCATCATGGATGAGTTGTTCCCTAAAGCGACACTGCTTACTCCGAATATTCCCGAGACGGAATATCTTTCCGGTATAAAAATCAATAACGAGGCGGATATCTTACTTGCCGCCAGGAAATTGCAGGAAAAAGGATGTAACGCTATATTGATCAAAGGGGGGCATATCCCCGGAGTAGAAACGGTGGATCGGTTATTTATCAATGAGAATAATCCGATTTGTCTGGCCTCGCCAACAGTGGAGACCTTCAATACCCATGGAACGGGCTGTACGCTATCGTCCGCCATCGCCGCTTATATGGCACTCGGCCATTCATTGGTGGAAGCCGTACGATTAGCCAAGGAATATATGAATAACGCGCTCGTTCACGGGGCAAATGTATGCATGGGAAAAGGGCACGGACCTGTAAACCACTTCTTCTCACCCTCTGCCCTTCATAAAATCCGATGGAATCATGAATAAGCTGGTCGTAATTACTACACCTTATTTTTTCGCAGATGAAGCTTCTTTGATCGAACTTCTATTCACGGAAGGAATGTCTCGTTTACATCTACGTAAACCGGATTGTAAACGTGATGAATTGGAGGGCTTATTGGATAAAATCTCTCCGGCTTATTACGACAGGATCGTTCTTCATGATTGGTTTACCTTGGCAGAAGAAAGGGCTCTAGGAGGAGTCCATTTGAACAAGAGGAACCCGGAAGCTCCACCTTTATATAAAGGTAGTATAAGTCGTTCTTGCCATAGTCTGGAAGAGATTATCGAGTATAAACCGGTATGCGACTATGTATTCCTTAGCCCGATCTTTCAGAGTATATCCAAAGAAGGATATGGTAGCGGATTCCCCTTAGATGGATTGCGAAATGCGAAGGGCATCATCGATGATAAGGTGATCGCCTTGGGAGGAATCTGCTCACAAACAATAACGAAATTAAGAGATATCCCCTTCGGCGGTGTCGCCGTTCTCGGGGCCCTTTGGGGAAACGATCCCTCCCTTCTTGTTGCGGATCAACTCATAAAACAATTCAAACGATTACAAGTATGGCCTTAAATTATTATTTCGGATATGATGAGAATGGAAGAGTCGGTCGGAGAACAACCGGATTACGCCCTCCTTTTGGTGGGAGTAACCGCTTGATGTTTATAACGCATCGTACGCCTAAATATACGGAATACGACGAGGTACGCATGGCAATCCAAGGAGGATGTTCGTGGATACAATTGCGTATGAAAGACGGGATCTATGAGGATACCGTACGTAAATGTGCCACTATCTGCGCGGACGAATGTGAGCGAATCGTGGATTTCTGCGTAAACGATGATCTGGAAGCCGCCGTGACATGTGGCGCTACGGCTTGTCATCTGGGTAAGAATGACATTCCCTTGGATATCGCTTGGGAAGTACTGAAAGACAAGTTGGACTCCAATGCCATCTTCTATATCGGGGCTACGGCTAACACGTTCGAGGATATCCGGCTGGCCGTAGAACGAGGCGCCTCGTATATCGGACTAGGGCCGTATCGCTTTACGGGTACCAAGAAGAATTTGAGTCCCATCTTAGGTCTGGAAGGTTATCGTAAAATTATCGCTCAATGCAAGGAGGCTGGCATTGATATTCCTATCTTTGCGATAGGTGGTATTACGTTGGAAGACGTAGGCCCTTTGATGGAGACGGGTATAACCGGAATCGCTGTTTCGGGCGCGATTATCAATGCCCCCGATCCCGTGGAGGAAACCCGCCGGTTTATAGAGGAAATCAATAAGTACTAAACTAAATACATATGGCTACTAAAAAGAATATGCGTATTTCCTATCCGTCCTCGGAAAAGATTTATGTCCCGGGCGAGATCAATAAGATCAAGGTTGGTATGCGTAAGATTAAATTGTTGGACACGGTAACCTTGGATGAGCATGGAGAGCGAATCTTCAAGAAGAACAATCCGGTAATCGTTTACGATACGAGCGGCCCGTATTCCGACCCCAAGATATCGATTGATATCGCTAAAGGACTTCCTCGTATACGTGAGGAGTGGTACGGTAAGCGTAAGGATATGGTTCAATTGCCGGAATTGACTTCCGCTTATGGTCGTGAGCGATTGGCGGACGCGAGTCTGGATTCTCTCCGTTTTCCCAAGCGACACTTGCCTTTCCGGGCTAAAGAGGGTAAGAATATCACCCAGATGTATTACGCGAAGAAGCGTATTATCACTCCGGAAATGGAGTACGTGGCGATTCGTGAGAACCAGCAAATCGAGGCTTTGGGACTGAAGTCTTATATCACGCCGGAGTTCGTCCGCAAGGAAATCGCCGCCGGTCGCGCGATCATCCCGGCGAATATCAATCACCCGGAAGCCGAGCCGATGATTATCGGTAAGAAGTTCTTGGTAAAGATCAATACCAATATCGGTAACTCCGCTCTTTCCTCCGGTATCGACGAGGAGATCGAGAAGGCGATATGGAGTTGTAAATGGGGCGGCGACACGTTGATGGATCTCTCTACCGGCGATAATATCCATGAGACGCGCGAATGGATTATCCGTAACTGCCCGGTTCCGATGGGTACGGTTCCTATTTATCAAGCCTTGGAGAAGGTGAATGGTAAGGTAGAGGACCTTTCTTGGGAGATCTATCGGGATACGTTGATCGAGCAGGCGGAACAGGGCGTGGATTATTTCACGATCCACGCGGGTTTGTTGCGTAAACATGTGGAGCTGACGGCAACTCGCCTGACGGGGATTGTCTCCAGAGGCGGATCTATCATGGCTAAATGGATGCAGCTTCATGACGAGGAAAACTTCCTGTACACACATTTCGCCGAAATCTGCGAGATACTAAAGGCATATGACGTGGCGGTCTCTATCGGAGACGGGCTTCGCCCCGGTTCTATCTATGACGCGAACGATGCGGCGCAATTCGCCGAGCTTCACACGATGGGAGAACTGACGAAAATAGCTTGGGAGCAGTTCGTACAAGTGATTATCGAAGGCCCGGGCCATGTTCCCATGAATAAGATTCATGAGAATATGAAGGAACAACAGTATGCCTGCCATGGAGCGCCGTTCTATACGTTGGGCCCGTTGACGACCGATATCGCTCCTGGATACGATCATATCACGTCGGCTATTGGTGGCGCGCAAATCGCTTGGCATGGGACGGCTATGATCTGCTATGTTACGCCGAAGGAACATTTGGGATTGCCGAATAAGGAAGACGTGCGTAATGGGGTGGTCGCTTATAAGATAGCAGCGCATGCCGCTGACTTGGCGAAAGGGCATCCCGGCGCTCAAGTACGTGATAACGCGTTGAGTAAGGCACGTTTTGATTTCCGCTGGAAAGACCAGTTCAATTTGTCCTTGGACCCGGAAAGGGCTTTACAGTATTATAAGGAAAGTGCTGTTACGGATGGAGAGTACTGTACGATGTGCGGTCCTAATTTCTGCGCTATGCGGTTAAGTAAGGATTTGCAAGGTTGTAAATAAAATACTATTTTGAGGGGATGAGACGGGGCATGCCCCGTCTCTACAATTGAGTGATTTGTTTTCCGCATTCGTAGCCTTCTTCATATAGTTCTTCCAGTTTCTTTGTGTCGCTTCCGGTACGGCCGACTTTAATTGGGTTTTGCGGACGGATGACGAAAGCTTTTCCTTCGGCCTCCAGTTGGTCTATGTAATCCAAGACCTCGTTGTACTGCCGGTATCGTAGTCGCAACTGTTCCCGGATCGCCGGGTATTTGTTATAAATAAAGCCGGGAAGGTAAAAATTTTTCTCTTCTTTCCGATAGCCTTTGTTACGGGTAAGGATGATGACGTTCTTGGAGAAGCCGTCGGCGATAGCCCGTCGGATAGGGATAGCGTCGCATACGCCTCCGTCGACCATCGGTATCCCGTCTACATACGTAATTGGACAGAGGATCGGTAATGTGCAAGATGCTTTACAAATATCCACCAAACGTTTCTTATCTTTCTTCTCCTCGAAATATTCCGCTTTACCCGTCAAGCAATTGCTCGTGACCATAACGAACCGATCCTTGGACTTGAAATAGGTATCGTAATCCAACGGATAATACAAATCCGGATAGACATAAAACAAGAAATTCAGATCGATATATCCCCTTCCCCGTAAGAAATGACGAAGACCTATGTAATTATATTTCTTCAATAGGTCGATATTGCTAAAACGGGAGCGTCCCCGCTGGCGGGAAGCATACGAGATACCGTTACTCGCGCCCGCCGATACTCCGATCGTATAAGGAAACCAAATATCATGATCCATAAAATAATCCAATACTCCCACCGTAAATATGGCACGCATTCCGCCACCTTCCAACACCAAACCTGTCTGACTATCTATTTCCATATATATACCTCTGAATTAAAAAAGCCATTGCTGGGTTCCCACCAAGCAATGGCCACAAAAATATAATAAATCAGCGATAAATAATAGTTCCTTTTTAGAATTTACTTGGTCACTTCGTTCACTAAGGGACGGCCTTCCTCGAAATCCTTGATGTTCCGCAAGGTAGTATCGGCGATATTATGCAGAGCCTCTTTCGTGAAAAACGCCTGATGGGAAGTAACGATCACATTGTTGAACGAGAGCAGACGGGCCAAGACATCATCATCGATAATCTTATCCGATTTATCCTCGTAGAAATAGTCTCCCTCCTCCTCGTAGACATCCAATCCGGCGGCGGACACTTTCTTGGTCTTCAATCCCTCGATCAAGGCGTTGGTATGGATCAGTAACCCGCGTCCCGTATTGATAATCATTACGCCGTCTTTCATCTTGGCGATCGAATCGTCGTTGATCAGATAACGGGTCTGGTCGGTCAACGGGCAATGCAAGGAAATGATATCGGACTCTTTGTATAACTCGTCTAAAGAGACATAGGTGATCCCTTCCTCCTTGGCGAATTTCTCATCCGGATACAGGTCGTTTGCCAATACACGCATCCCCAATCCTTTTAAGATATGAATCAATATCTTGGCGATCTTTCCGGTACCGATAATACCCGCGGTCTTGCCATGCATATCAAATCCCATCAAGCCATTCAAGGAGAAGTTGCCATCTCTCGTACGCCAGTATGCCCGGTGTATCTTACGGTTTAACGATAACATCAAGGCCAACGTATATTCAGCGACCGCATAGGGTGAGTAGGCCGGTACGCGTACGACCGGTAATTTCCCCCTGGCGGCATTCAAATCCACATTATTAAAACCGGCGCAACGAAGCGCCAACAGTTTCACACCATTGGCAACCAAAGCGTCTATTACGGCGGCATCAGCCGTATCGTTCACGAAAATACATACAGCGTCTACCCCTTGGGTTAAGACGACATTATTGATATTCAAATGTCCTTTATAGTAACGAATATCGAACTCATACCGCTCATTGATCTTATCGAAAGAAGCGATGTCGTAGGGTTTAGCACCAAAAAACGCAATCTTATACGCCATATAACTTTAGTTTTTTAATATAACTAAATTAAGCCCTTGATTGTTTATCGAAAAAGAAATCCATTCGTTTAATTATAGTACTTTTGTCCGCTGGGTAACAATATAGATGAGCATGAATCAATCCCATAAAAGATCTTTTATAGCAGTTCTTATTTTTATTGGCTTTCTCTTGTTTATGGCATTTTGGGGCATCGACCTGATCTTAGGGGCGTATGCGGGACATGAATTGAGTAAACTTGCCGAAAGGCATCATCTTGACATACGCTATGATAAGATCCGGTTGATGGGGCTGAGTACCGTACGTATGGAGGGATTGACCGTTATCCCGGTTGACGCTGATACGTTGATACATGCGGACAGGCTTCAAGCGAAACTGGAGCTTGGCAGATTATTGCTACTTACCCCTGCCATAGAGAGTGTACAAGCGGATAATTTGCATATTCATTTTATTAAGAAGGGAGAGAGAGCTAATTTTGATTTCCTTTATAAACCATCGAATCACCCAGGTGAGCCAGAGGAAACAGCTGTAGATGATAAGGAACGTGATTACGCGCGCAAGGCTGAACGCTCCCTTAGTCTCCTTTTCAATTTATTGCCCGGAAATGCCTTGGTACATGATTTATGTGTTTCTTATAGTAATAAAGGAGATGAACTAATACTAGAGATACCCGAACTCAATCTTACTAACAATCAATTCTCTACGCATATAAACAGCACGGAGAACGGAGTTCGCAGCGAATGGATTTGCGAAGGCTCTCTCTCTGATAAGGAGCGACTCGTGAAAGCCCGTCTCTACGCCGACGAGCATACGAAGATTCCTCTTCCTTTTCTGGAATATCGTTGGGGAGCATCGGTACGTTTCGACACCTTGGCCTTCGAGCTTAAGGGACCTAAAATAGAAGAAGACATACAATCCTTACTCGGAAGCGCCTATGTGAGCGGGCTTACCATCCACCAAGAGCGTATATCTCCGGACACGGTCTTACTGGATAAAGGCTCTATACACTTCCGGACAAACATCGGCAAGAACTATATCGAATTAGATAGCGTCAGTGATATCCGGTTTAATCATCTGGATTTCCATCCTTATCTGAAGATCGTTAAAGATACCAGTTGGCAAATCACGGCCTCTGTGAATAAAAGGGATTTCCCTGCGGATCAACTGTTCTCCTCCCTGCCTAAAGGCTTATTCTACAATCTGGAAGGTCTGAGAACAGAAGGTACCCTCTCCTATCATTTTCGATTGGATTTGGATTTCGGACAGGTAGACAGCTTGATCTTGGAGTCTACCTTGAAAGCGAAGGACTTCCAGATCCTTGCCTATGGGAATACGGATTTGCGGAAGATGAATGAGCCATTTGAATATACTGTCTATGAGCAAGGCGAGCCGGTACGCTCTTTCGAGATCGGTCCGGCGAATCCCTCTTTCCGCCCGTTCAACGCCGTATCCCGTTATCTTCCTTTAGCGATCATGCAGAGTGAGGATGCCGGCTTCTTTTATCACAACGGTTTTATTCCAAGCGCTATCCGGGAATCGTTGATACAGGATATCAAGGAACGACGTTTCGCCCGTGGCGGCAGTACGCTCAGCATGCAATTGGTGAAGAATGTATTCTTGAGCCGTAATAAGACGATCGCCCGCAAACTGGAGGAAATGTTAATCGTATGGCTGATTGAGAGCGATCATCTGACCTCTAAAGAGCGGATGTTTGAGGTTTATCTGAACATCGCCGAATGGGGTCCCATGATTTATGGAGCCGCCGAGGCCTCACGTTATTATTTCGCAAAGGAACCTTCCCAATTAAACCTTGCCGAGTGCATTTTTATGGCCAGTATTATCCCCAAGCCCAAACAGGTCCGCTATTGCTTCGACGGGTTGCGGTTGAAACCGTATTATGAGGATTTTTACAGGATAATACTGGATCGCTTGGTAGATCGCGGACTTATATCTTCGGAAGAGGCGGTAGGGGTAACGCCGGAGTCTGTCGAAATAACAGGTCCGGCTAAAGAATATCTGACGGCTACCCAAAGTCGATCTCCACGCTCGTCCCAACCCCTAGATCAGAAGTAATATTCACCTTCGCCCCATAGGTGCTCAATATGCGTAGCGAGAGGCTTAGCCCGACACCATGCCCGGCGTATTCCCGGGTATTGCTCGCCCGGTAAAAGGGCTGGAAGATTCGTTTCAACTCCTCGGGAGGAATGCCGATACCTCGGTCGGATATGGTCAAGACACTGCCTCGAAGCCGCATCTCTACCGGTTTATCGTCCGAATACTTACAGGCGTTGCTCAAGATATTCTTGATCGCTATCTTCAATAAATAGGGATTGGCACGGATCATATAAGAGAAATTATCCGGGGAGAACGAGATCCGGGCCGAGGAGAACTGCATCAAGAAGTCCGCTAGGAAGATCGTCTCCATCGCACTTTTCTGGATCTCCTTATCCCCGTGCGACAGGAACAGCAGGTGTTTGATCAATTGTATGATACGGCTCGTCTCCGTGGCGATACGTCTTAATGCCGCTTGGTATTCCTCCGGGGAGCGCTCTTTCAGCAGGCTGATCTCGCATTCGCCTTGAATGGCTGTCAGTGGATTGTTCAACTCATGCGAGGCGTTGCTGATAAACGCTTTCTCACTTTGGTAAGCAGCGTCGATCCGGTCTACCATCCGGGTCGCGTATAGTCTGCCGACAAAATAGATCAATACCGAGCTAACCAATATCAATCCCAGCAACAGCCAGCCGATCCGATGCTGGATATCCATCCCATACTGATTCCCGGAAAGGACAATCACGATGAAATTCCCCTCGTTGTCGGGATAATACAAAGCCGCTCCCATTTGCGTATCGTGCTTGAAGTGAACGATATCCTCTTGGTATAGAGATCTCACCTGCGTGGCGTCCAGATAACGGGACAGTACTTGCCGGGTCTCCAAGCTATCGGCGTTCAGCAATATCTCGGTAGCGACGGGAAGGGTTTCCTCGTAACGCTGTTGGATACGGGCATAGCTCTCGTCGTCGGTCTCGTCCTTCTCCCAATGCTTCTGTGCCGTGGCATAGGCTTTTTCCGTCAGGTAAGAATAGTACAGGCGAGAGATATAGCTCGTGGAAACCAAATAGAAGACAAGCGTCACGACGGCTATCACGCCTATGGTAATGGCCGAGTAAAAGAGAGCGATCTTGTTTCCTGTCTTCATGCTTCCATCATATAGCCCACGCCCACCACGGTATGGATTAGCTTAGGTTCGAAGTCTTTGTCTATCTTCGTGCGCAAATAATTCACGTAAACATCGACCACGTTCGTATTGGTATCGAAATCCTTGTCCCAGACATTCTTTAGCAAGTTCATCCGGCTCAAGGCCGTTCCTTGGTTCTGTATGAAATATTCCAAGAGCCTATATTCCTTTACCGTCAAATCGATGACCTGCCCATTCCGTATAGCCCGATGGCTTGGAGGATCTAAGACCAGATCCCCGCACCGAAGAGCCATATGGACGGATTCGTTTCCCGATCGACGTAATAACGCCTTTATGCGGGCCTCGAGCTCTTGGAAGCTGAAAGGTTTTACCAGATAATCATCCGCCCCGGCATCCAGCCCGCTAACGATATCCTCGGTGGTTCCCAAGGCAGTCAGCATGATCACGGGAGCATGGTAACCGAACCGTTGCCGGTACTGTTTGCAAAGTTGCAGGCCGTTCATCTTCGGCATTATAATATCCAGAATCAGCAATTGGAAATCGTTCTTCTGTGTCAGTTCCCAACCAGCGGCACCGTCATAAGCGACATATACCTCATGTCCGAACTCCCGCAAGCCTCTTTCTATAAAAGAGGCGATGTTTACCTCGTCTTCTACTAATAATATCTTCGCCATTGTATCGTATGTATTAATAAGAATGTCCATCATTAATAATGCGTACTTAGGGTGATGCTAATCGTATCACAGAGGTGAAACGTTCTTTTCACGGTTGTGACACGATCGTTTCACCTCTGTGATATGATCTTTTCACAGCCGTGAAAAGATCAGTAAGTATAATCCTTTCGCATAATAACTCCAGTCGCCCTCCCTAATAGTTCCGGACTTTCTTGCTACAAATATAGCAATTACAACCTACGTTGCACTAATTTACCGTTCTTATCATAAAGCATTCGTCGATAAAAAGCCTCCACCATCAGCGGGAAGACAAAGAGGGTGAAGAACGTGGCCCCTATTAATCCGCCAATGATCACGATCGCCAAAGGACGCTGGCTTTCCGATCCGATACCGTGGCTCAAGGCGGCCGGAAGCAGGCCGATAGCGGCCATGGAGGCGGTCATTAATACGGAACGTACCCTTGATTTCACGCTCATCTTGATCGAATCTTCCAGAGGATGCCTCTCCCGCAGGTTATTCTTGATGTCCGATATCATGATCACGCCATTCTGTATACAGATACCGAAGAGGGCGATAAAGCCGATACCCGCTGAGATCGAGAAGTTGAAATTCGTGATTAATAGGGCCAAGATACCTCCGACGGCGGCGTAAGGCACGTTCAATAAGACCAGTCCGGCATCCCGGGCGTTGCCGAAAAGGACGAATAGGATCACGAAGATGATCGCTATACTTACGGGGACGACTTGGGCCAAGCGTTTGGTAGCCCGTTGTTGGTTCTCGAAATCTCCGGTCCATTTCAAGGTATAGCCTTCGGGGAGCTTTACCTGCCTCTCCACTTTCCGCTGGGCTTCAGCCACGGCGCTACCCATGTCGCGGCCCCGGACCGAGAATTTCACGGCGCAGAAGCGAGCGTGGTTATCCCGGTAGATAATCAACGGGCCGGTAATCGTATGGATATCCGCCAGCTCGCGGATAGGAATCATGGAACCATCCTTCGCCGGAACCAGTATCTTGCCTATCTCATTCTCGCTACGGCGGAAAGCGGATTCGTAGCGGACCATGATATTGAACTTACGCTCGTCCTCATAAAGCAGGGAGGCGCTCTTACCTCCTATCGCCATCTCGATAATGGATTGTACATCCTCCTTGGCCACGCCGTAGCGGGCTAAACGAGACTCGTTCAACTCGATCCGCAGCTCCGGCTGGCCGATATTCCGGATAACGCCCAGATCTTCGATACCGTCTACGGTCTCCAAGACCTTGAAAACTTCTACCGCCTTTTTCTCCGACTCGTATAGATCCTTACCGAAGACTTTCACGGCGATGGAACCTTTCACGCCGCTGGCCGCTTCCTCTACATTGTCCGAGATAGGCTGCGAGAAGTTAAAATCCACGCCCGGATAGATCGCCAGATCCTCTTGCATCTTCTCGATCAGGCCCGCTTTCGAGCGTTCGCTTTCCCACTCTTTCTCGGGATATATATCCACATGGAACTCGATGTTGTAGAAACCTGTCGCGTCCGTGCCATCGTTCGGCCGGCCGGTTTGCGATAAGACCTGACGAACCTCCGGATAAGCCGCCAGCTTCCGGCGCATCTGGTTGGCCAACGTAACGGATTCATCCAAAGATATACTTTGCGGTAAGGTCGCACGGATATAAATAGAGCCCTCGTTCAGTTGCGGGAGAAACTCGCTGCCCAACAAGGTGAAGCACCAGATACCTACGGCGGCTACCAGCGTGGCGAACGTGATCGTCCGTTTCTTACGGGCGTGGCACCAGTCGAAAATACCGATCGACTTCCGATTGATCCACGCGAGGAACGGATTATGTTTCTCACGCACCTCTTTCTTTAATAGCATGGAAGAGAGGACGGGTACCAATGTCAACGTAAAGATCAACGCTCCCAACAAGGCGAACCCCAAGGTATAAGCGAGCGGGCTGAACATCTTTCCTTCCACCTTCTGGAAAGAGAAGATCGGGACCAAGGCTGTGATGATAATCAGCTTAGAGAAGAAAACCGCTTTCGCACGGTCCTTCGCCGTATGACGGATAATACCCATCTTACTCATCAAATTAAAAGCGGGCATGCCTACTTCACGGGCTTTCCGGTCCAATGCCACAAAAAGCCCCTCCACCATCACGACGGCGCCATCGATAATAATACCGAAGTCGATCGCTCCCATAGATAAGAGGTTGGCGCTCATCCCCATCGCCCGGAGACAAATAAAGGCGAAGAGGAGTGCCAACGGGATAATGATCGACACGATTACCGTCGTACGCCAGTCCGCCATGAAGATTAATACGATGAAAGTTACCAGCAGAATACCTTCCGCCAGATTATGTGTTACGGTCTTGACCGCCAGATCTACCAGATTCTCACGATCGTAGAACGATACGATTCGCACGTCTTCCGGCAAGGCGTTTTGTTGGATATCCTTGATCTTATCCTTCAAGGCGGCGATTACCTCGCCGGGGTTCTCCCCTTTTCGCATGACAACGATGCCTTGTACGACATCATCTTCCTCCATGCGGCCCACTTGCCCTAGGCGGGGAAGACTGGATTCGTGTACGGTAGCCAAGTGCTTGACAAGGATTGGCGTGCCATTGATATTCTTTACGACGATATTCTCGATCTCTTTTACATCGTTAATCAAGCCGATACCCCGCACGACATAGGCTTGCGAGCTTTTCGTGATCACGTCGCCGCCTACGTTGATATTACTTTTCGCGATAGCATCATAAAGTTCCAAGGTCGTTACCCCGTAACTGATCAGTTGATTCGGGTTGACGCTAACCTCGAAAGTCTTTACTTCTCCTCCGAAGCTGACGATATCCGCTACACCGGGTACGGCTCGCAACTTCCGCTCGATCACCCAATCCTGCAAGGTCTTCAATTCCCGGACGGAACGCTTATCGCTACGTAATGTATAGCGGAAGATCTCGCCGGTCGGGCCGTATAAGGGCTGCACTTCCGGCGTGACCCCTTCCGGCAGGTCGGCGTCGTTCAAGAGATTATAAACTTGCTGGCGGGCGAAGAAATCATCCACCTTATCTTCGAACATCACGTTGATGACGGAAAGACCGAAAAGGGTCGTGCTCCGGATATCCGTCTTTTTCTGTACCGGGTTCATAGCGATCTCGATCGGGATCGTGATAAACTTCTCGATCTCCTCGGCGCTCCTGCCCGGCCATTGGGTGATAATCGTCACCTTCGTATTCGTCACATCCGGAAATGCGTCGATCGGCGTATGGATAAAGCTGGTGATACCGGCGATTACGGCGATCGTGGTACAGAAGAAGATAAAGAATTTGTTCCGGAGGGAGAACGTTATGATATTATCTATGAATGTGTGCATATCGTCTGGTTACTTTAATTCGTTATACACCAAAAGAGCGTTCCGATCTACGATCCGATCCCCATCCTTCAAGCCGGATCGCAGGTAACAGAACTTCTCGGTTTGCTTATACACCGAGATCTCACGCATTTGCAAATATCCCTCCTTCGAGACATAGACAACGTATTCTTTACCATCCTCGAAAATCACGGCATGGGCGTTTACGCAAGGCATACTTTCTCCTTTTACCGCGCTCTGTACATATACGTTCGTAAACATTCCGGGTTTAAGCATATACTTCTCGTTCCTTAATTTGACTCTTACACTCATGGTCTTACTTTCTCGGTCTAGCATATGATAGACCTTATCAATCGTTCCCGTAAACTCCATATCCTTATAGGCCAAAGTGGTGATACGAACGGTAGCCCCCTCTTTTACCTTGCTGATATCTCCCTCATAGACATCGGCCATCACCCAGACATCGTCGAGACCGGAAATGGTAAACATCTCCTCCCCTTGATCGGAACGGATCTGCATATCCCGGTTTATATTCTTATCGATGATAAAGCCGGAGACCGGCGCTTTCACCACATAGGTGGATGGGGCTGTTATGTTATAAATGGAATACATTTCTTGGATACGTTTGGTCTCGGCCTCGGCCTCGGCTTGCTCTTGCTGGGCTTGCAGGAAGTCCCGGTCGGAAGCCATACCGCTCCGGGCCATATCTTGGGTAGCCTCCAAGTTACGGTTAGCGATAGCCAGTTGATGCTCGGCCTCCTTTCGCTGCTTGTCGATATCAGCGATCTCGCCGCTCCGGATCACTGCTAGGACATCTCCTTTCCCTACGTAATCGCCAACTTCCGCATGAACGGAGGTGACATTTCCACCAAATATCGGATACACATGGGCCACTCGCTCCGGATTGAAACTGACACGGCCATTGAGCAACAACTCGTTGGTTAATGGTGTGTCACGAACCGTATCCAGTGTTATAATCTCCTGTAAACTGTCATTTAATAGTAAAGGTTCCCGGGTATCGACCGAGGTGGTCGCCTGTTTCCCGCAGGAACATACCAAGGGTACTAAAAGGATGCATGTGATTAGATGCTTATTCATATCGTTTGATTTGCTTTTAATAGTTGAATACATGGCTACCCGTTACGGTATTTACCTCCTCCAAGGCCAGTAACACTTCTTTTTGAGTTTGGTAAAGTTGCAAGCAGGTTGTTTTGTAGGTCTCATAATAATCGATAAACTCAAGGAGACTGATATTCCGTTTTTGGAAATTCAAGTTCACGCCTTCGATAATCAAGGCGAAATCCTTCTCCAATCCATAGTTTGAGGAACGATAAAGCTGAATCGCCTTTTCCAATCGGGCATAGCTGGTGAATAATTCATTCTCGGCCTGGCAGCGTGCGTATTCTTCCTTATGGGCCTTTTGAGCGACGGATATTTTCGCCGCCCGGATATTTCCTTGATTCCGGTTAAATATAGGGAGAGAGACGCTCAATCCGATCGCCCAATAATCATTGATAAAGTTACCGGCCTTATCATACGTACCCTTTACGCTCACTTCCGGGAAAGCGAGGGAACGTTGTAATCTCACGTCCGCCTCCGAAGCCTTGATGCTTACTTGCGCCAACTTAAGATCCGGACGTTCGTATAATAAAGAGGTCAATTCAGAGAAAGGGACGGAGTCCATATCGATCTGGTTCAACACAGACTCATCGAATATCGGCTCGAAGGTATCATTGCCGGATAATCCTAATAAAAGCCGCATGTCTCCTTGAAGGGAGATAACTTGATTGGCGATATCATTCCGCTCTTGCCGCAAGGAAAGCAATAGGGCCTCGATACGGGACTTCTCTAATAAAGAAACATTCCCTTTCTCATTCTGCTCCTTGAGAACCTCCAGCAGATGAGCCAAAGAATCGATCTCACGATCGTAAATGGATTGGGATTTCCGGGTGAAATAAAGCGTTACGAATTTCTCCTTCAACTCGCTCCGGAGGGTTCTTAATACTTCCTCGAATTGGTAAAGGGCCATTTCCTTATGGATCTTCTCCAAACGGACACGTTTGTTTCGCTGTCCGGCGATATAGATCAACTGTTCCACCTCTACGATCGTTTCCCCTTGTTTCCCGAAATCAAAGTAATGCCCGTTCAACCGGTTATAAACATTTTGCTCCAAAGAGACCACGGGATTCTCGAAAAGTTTGGCCTGTACTACTTGGGCCTCGGCTATATCGATATTATACCGTTCGGCTATCACTTCCAGATTGTGTTCAGAGAAACGTTGCTCGGACTCTTTCAAGGAGAGGGAGACAACAGAGGCTTTCGCCCCAGAGAAAAGAAGAGATAAAAAAAGTAAAAGAGTGACTTGTCTGTCCATTTGCGTTAAATTTTACGCAAAGGTAGAAGTCACTCTTTTATCGCTTATGAATATTTAGTTAGAATACTCTTAGGCCAAATTAGAAATTTATTAGAGAGATTTAAAGTATAATATCGTTTTCTTTAATCCTTCCTCCAAACAAACCGTAGGTTCCCACCCATCTAATTTCTCTTTGGCCAACGTAATATCGGGCTTACGTTGCTTGGGATCGTCTCCCGGCAACGGGCGGTATACGATCTTAGAGGAGGAGTTTGTCAAACGGATCACGATCTTGGCCAACTCGTTCATCGAGAACTCTCCCTGATTTCCGATATTTACCGGGCCGGTAAAATCATCCGAGGTATTCATCATGCGAATCATCCCCTCGATCAAATCGTCTACATATTGGAAACTACGAGTTTGGTTTCCATCCCCATAAATCGTAATGTCCTTATTTTGTAATGCCTGTATAATGAAATTAGAGACGACACGGCCATCGTTCGTACTCATATTAGGCCCATACGTATTAAAGATGCGGATGATTTTAACGCGAACCTTGTTTTGGCGATGGTAATCCATAAATAAGGTCTCGGCGCAACGCTTGCCCTCGTCATAACAAGAGCGAGGCCCTATCGGGTTGACATTTCCCCAATAGCTTTCCGGCTGCGGGTGTATCATGGGATCTCCATACACCTCACTGGTAGATGCTTGTAATATCTTAGCGTTCACCCGTTTTGCCAGACCTAACATATTGACCGCTCCTAACACGGATGTCTTGATCGTCTGTATCGGATCTATTTGATAATAAACTGGAGATGCGGGACATGCCAAATTATAAATCTCATCGACCTCGGCTTGGAACGGTATAGAAACATCATGCCTGATCAACTCGAAATGTGGATTTTTCAGCAGAGGAATCACATTCTCCTTACTTCCCGTAAAATAGTTATCCAGACAAATTACTTCATTTCCTTCTTCTAAAAGACGGGCACATAAATGAGAACCGATAAAGCCGGCGCCCCCGGTGATAAGTATTTGCTTCATTATATTAAATTTATTTCGTGAATTTCACCCTATAAGGTGGATCCGGACGTAAATAATCTATATCCAGATAAGGAATCTTAGGATAGATCAAGTCCAGATAGCGGAGGTCTAAGGGGCCGGGAACGACTTCTATCCGTACCTTAGCGACACCTTTATCGATAAAATCCAATATCTCGGCGGCGCTCGCTGATACATCAATGATTCGTTTTCTATAACGAGGTCCACGATCCGTTACGCATACAATGGTACTTTTCATATTCTCCAAGTTCGTGACTCTTAAAAAAGTACCAAAAGGATACGTACGATGCGCGGCGACTAATTCTTCTTTATCATGAACCCTTCCACTGGATGATTTCCTGCCGTGGAAACGATGATGGTAATACGAAGCAAGTCCTTCCTCCTGTGCCCATATTCCTTCTCCACACTTAACTGCGGCAAATATAAGTAATATGTAGAACAAGCGGAAGGACATGTACCTTTTTTAATCAATTATTGAAGCATTTTTCCATTATATTCTCCGTTCAAAGTCCTTAGAAAAACAACGATTTTTTCAACTTCTACATCATTGATCTCCTTTCCGATCTGGAACTCATGCATGATACGGATCGCATCCTCTACAGAGGCTACCGTTCCGTCGTGCATGTACGGATAAGTCAGCATCACGTTACGAAGTGTCGGGGTTTTGAACTTATGACGATCGGATTCTTTCTTAGTCACGGCATAGCGTCCGTTATCACCGTCCGTCAACCCTGTATTCCGGTAATCGAAATAGCTGTTCTTGATACCCATGAACTCGTAAGATTGACCACCGACATTTACACCAACGTGGCAAGTAGCGCATTTATTGTCCTTGAATAGTTGATAACCCTCTAATTCTTCCGCTGTAAGCGCATTTTTATCTCCCATCAAGTATTTGTCAAAACGACTCGGCGTAAGCAAGGTCTTCTCAAACTCAGCGATAGCGTCCGTGATCGTAGATTGAGAATAACCTTCCGGATACACTTCCGTGAATTTCTTCGTGAAATCCTTATCTTGCGCTAAAGCCTCGCAAATCTGGTCGAATGAGGTACAACCCATTTCCACTGGGTTCAATGGAGGACCAGCCGCTTGCTCTTTTAGGTCTGCCGCACGTCCGTCCCAAAATTGAACGAAATTAAGCGCCGCATTATATACGGTCGGAGCGTTAACACCACCGAACTGTCCATTAATACCTTCCGAATATTGCTTACGGTCTACACCACCTGTGTTCAATCCGTGGCAAGTAGCGCAAGAGATCGTATTGTCCGCAGACAAACGAGTATCATGATACAGGGCAAAACCCAACTCTACCTTCGCCGGATCTGTAGGCAAGCTCTTCATTAGAGGCTGAAGAGGCTCATTCTTAAATTCTTCCGCTACGGTTTCGGTCGTGAAACGATCTTTACGGACATTCTTCGCCCATGAAATGATCACCGCTTTCTCATTGTCGTCAAGGCTGGTTCCCCAGTGCATCGGCATATGGGAATACTTAGCCGGGGGCATAGAGCCGCTTAGGGCCGTATTCTCCACCTTCGCCAAATCAACCTCTGAAACGGGCTGCCCGTTCTCCAAGGCTTCCACCATAGCAGTCAAGTCCACATAGTGAACGGCCTCCTTCATGTCTGCCTGTACTACGGGACCGATCAACGGTAAATTACCGTAAAATGGCAGAGGCGCATTTTCAGAGTGGCAGGCCAAACAGTCGTTTTCCCGCAGGATAGAGGCCACTTGCTTACCTTCATTGTCGGCAAATTTCTTGTATTCGGAAGAACCGCACGAGGTAACCGCAAAGGCTAAAGCGCAGAGTCCTACCGGTAATGCCGTCATTTTAGCATAAATTGTTTTACGCATAACTATATTTATTTAGATTTATTAAGTGCAAATATAGAACAATTCACTTACATGTACCCTAAAAGCCTTGGATTTCATTGATCAGTTTTATCTATGGGAAGATAAATAGAATCTATGCGGTAGGCTTCCATCCGCAGCATCGCGGCAAGCTTCTTCCTATAATGCCCAGTATGAGGTTCTAACAATGGGCAATATAAGGATGTTACAATGCCCATTATAAGCAGCTAACAATCGCAGTTATAAGCAGCCGCCAATCGCTATGTGGATAATCCGATTTTTTTATATAGCTTTGTCTCATTATGTATAATCAATAAATTATAAGGCAAAGATGTTTAAGAACAAAGTTGTATGGATTATCATCGCTATCGTAGCGATATTATTCTTTTGGGTGAAAGGCGTGTATAATAATATGGTAACTCAAGACGAAGGCGTGAAAACCGCATGGAGCCAAGTCGAGAACCAATATCAACGCCGTATGGATTTGATCCCGAATCTGGTAAATACGGTAAAAGGATACGCTGCGCATGAGAAAGAGACTTTAGAAGGTGTGGTCAACGCTCGTGCCGAGGCGACGAAGACTACGATTGATCCTTCTAACCTTACTGAGGAATCCTTGAAGAAATTCCAGTCCGCACAAGGTGAGTTAGGAAATGCCCTCTCCCGTTTGATGCTTGTTTTAGAGCGTTATCCAGACTTAAAAGCGAATCAAAACTTTATGGAGCTTCAAGCTCAATTGGAAGGGACCGAAAATCGTATCTCAGTAGAGCGTAAACGTTTTAATGAGGTAGCTCAGTCTTATAATACCTATATTCGCCAATTCCCGAACAATATTTTGTCCGGAATGTTCGGCTTCCAATCGAAAGCTTATTTCGCCGCTGAATCCGGTGCGGAAAAGGCTCCTAAGGTAGAATTCTAATAGCCATTCGCTGAATGAGTGAGATAAAGAATATAAGATCTAGACGCAAGTGTCCGGTAAGCCTTTTATGGATCAGTTTATTGCTGGTTGGTTTTGCCTCCTCTATTTTCGCGGCAAAGGATTATTCGATCGAGACCATTCCGAACGTACGTCTTTCCAACCGGTTGAACCATGTCAGTAATCCGGATGGTATCATTACCCCGGATGATGCGGCACGTATCAATCAATTATTAAATGTAGTGGAAGATAGTCTCGGTATCGAGGTAGCTGTCGTTGCCGTGAATAGCATCGGGGATCAGGATGCCCGGATGTTCGCCACGGATCTATTCAAACATTGGGGATTGGGACAAAAGAGCAAGGATAATGGTTTATTGATCCAGTTGGTGACGGAACCTTCCCAACGTTCGGTCGTTTTCGAGACGGGATATGGTATCGAGGGTGTCCTCCCCGATGCGATTTGCTACCGGCTTCAGCAACGGTATATGATGCCCGATCTAAAGGCCGGGGATTATAGTGCCGGCATGTTGAAAGGAGTCATGGCGGTGACCAAGTATTTAATGTCCAGCGACTATGAACGGGCAGGCATGACTGGCAACCGTTCTTCTTCCTCGTCCGATGATGATTTTATGTGGATATTCGTGGTGGGGATTATCGGGATGATCGGTTTCTCGGCGTTTATCGCATACTTAAAGTATCGTCCGAAGGCATGCCCCCGTTGTGGAAAGAAAACCTTTGTGTATATGGGGCAGCAGGTGATCCGGGAAGCGACTCGTTTCTCGGAAGGTCTGGCCGAAGATGTATACCGCTGTAAGAGTTGCGGGTATACAGAGAAAAAAAATCGTACCATCGACCGCATACACCGAGGAGGTGGTGGCCCTATTATTATGGGGGGCGGTGGTGGTTTCGGAGGTTTTAGCGGAGGCGGCGGTGGCGGCTCTTGGGGAGGTGGAAGCTCCGGGGGTGGCGGTTCGATCAGTCGTTTCTGAAAATACGATTATTCGCATTATTTTATACAAGCGGTCACGTAAAACCTTATGTGACCGCTTGTGTTTTCGTATCTTATTGCTCTTTCAGATAGTAGTCGGAAAGTATATCCCGTACCTTCTCGGGAGTAACCCTTCCATAGACCTTCCCGCTGATCATGACCACCGGAGCCAATCCGCAAGCACCGACACAGCGTAAGCAATCCAAGGAGAACAAACCGTCCGGTGTAGTCTCTCCTACCTTTATTTCCAATTGACGTTGCATTTCTTCCAGAACATTTTCTGCGCCACGCACGTAACAGGCCGTTCCCAGACAAACCGAGATGGGGTATTTCCCCTTGGGGGTCATCGTAAAGAATGAGTAAAAAGTAACTACGCCATATACCCTTGAGACCGGGATATTCAATTCGGCGGCGATAACCTGTTGGACTTCCGGCGGTAAATATCCGAACAAGCCTTGGGCGGCGTGCAAGATATTGATCAACTCCCCGGGATCGTTGTTGCGTTCAGCGCATATCGCATGTAGCTCCGCTACTTTTGTTTTAGGCAAATGTATCTCATTCATGGCTTATTTACTTTTTTCAGTTTCTATATACATACCGATTACTTCCTTACGATCTATGTAATGGGTATGCAGTAATTTATGGGCTTTCGGTCCGCAAGGCTCTCCCAAATACTCGCTGTATAATTGCTGGATATACGGATTCTCATGGCTCTTGCGAAGCGGTTTGTTAGCGTCTTCCCGGTAAAGAGCGGCAGCACGCCGGCGAAGTACCTCCATACGGCCTCGGTGGAACGGTTGTCCGCCACCGCCGATACAGCCTCCCGGACAAGCCATCACCTCGATCGCATGATAAGGAGAGGTACCGTTCTTCACCTCCTCGATCAATTTGCGGGCATTCCCCAGACCATGAGCGATACCGATCTTTACCGGAGTCCCATTAAAATCGATCGTAGCGCTACGAATACCTTCCAGCCCGCGTAACTCCTCGAAATCCACTTTATCCAGATTTTTCTTCGTATATAATTCATAAGCTGTACGGCAAGCGGCCTCGATAACACCGCCGGTAGTACCGAAGATCACGCTCGCTCCGGTAGATTCACCCAACGGGCGATCGAACTCACCATCCGGCAGTTCATTGAAATCTATATTCGCATAACGGATTAAACGGGCTAACTCACGGGTATATATCGAATAATCTACATCGGGATTACCTTCCACGCTAAACTCCGGGCGGCTAGCCTCATACTTCTTCGCCAAACAAGGCATGATAGATACGACTACCAAATCCTTACGGTCCACTCCCAACTTCTCGGCGAAATAGCTCTTGGCAATCGCTCCGAACATTTGCTGCGGGCTCTTGGCTGTAGATAAATTATCCCGTAACTCGGGGAAATGTTGTTCCACAAAGCTAACCCAGCCCGGACAACAACTCGTCATTAACGGTATTTTCACCTCTTTGTCTCCATTCAAGTAACTACCTAGGCGATGTAATAATTCCGTTCCCTCTTCCATAATGGTCAAGTCGGCGGCAAAGTCCGTATCGAATACATAATCAAAACCCAATTGACGCAAAGCTGAAACCATCTTGCCTGTAACCAATGTACCCGGCTCATACCCGAAATCACGTCCCAACGCTGTGCGAACCGCCGGCGCTGTCTGGGCGATAACAATTTTAGTAGGATCGGCCAAAGCGTCCAAGACCGGCTGTTGCGTATTACGTCCGCTAAGTGCGTTTACAGGACAGACGGATACGCATTGTCCACAATAAGAACAGGTACTTCCGGCCATATCCCGTTCGAAAGCTGTCGATACGGCCGCGTTAAATCCACGGTTCACGGCAGTCAAGGCGCCAACCGTCTGTATCGTATTGCACATGGTCTCACAACGGCGGCACATGATGCATTTGTTCATGTTCCGGACAATAGAAGGGGAACGATCTATCGTAAATGTAGACATTTCTCCCTTATACCGGATCTCGCGGATTCCTAGGTCGTGTGCGATCTTTTGTAACTCGCAATGTCCGTTGCTACTACATGTCAGGCATTCCGCCGGATGATTCGAGAGGATCAGCTCCATCACCGTCCTGCGGGCATTCATTACCCGAGGGGTATGTGTCCGTACGACCATACCTTCCGTACATTCCATTTTACAGGATGGGGCTAAATTTCTACGTCCCTCGATCTCTACGACACAAATACGGCAAGCTCCCGGATTATTCTCATAATGCAAATCCTCCAGTTTCATATAACAGAGTGTCGGGATATGGATACCTACACTTTTTGCCGCATCTAAAATGGTGGTTCCTCTCGGCACTTCCACCTCTTTATTATCTATGATTAATTTAATTGTTTCCATGATTGTAAATGAATTTAGTGGACATAAATCGCTCCGAACTTACACTTCTCCATACAGGTACCGCAACGGATACAAGCTTGCGGATCGATAATATGAGGAATTTTCCGTCCACCTGTAATCGCATGCACCGGACAAACACGGGCACAGAGCGTACATCCTTTACATTTCTCCGGATTGATGAAATATTGAGTAAGTTCCCGGCATTGATGAGACGGACAACGATGCTCCCGGACATGCGCCAGATATTCATCGTAGAAATTATCCATCGTAGATAAAACCGGATTCGGAGAAGTCTGTCCCAAGCCGCATAAAGCGGTATCCTTAATCACCATCGCCAGATTCCTTAGACGGGTCAAATCCTCTTCGGTTCCGTTTCCACTCGTAATTTTCTGCAATATCTCATGTAAGCGTTTATTACCGATACGGCACGGTGCGCATTTACCGCAAGATTCCTCGACCGTAAAGTCCAGATAGAACTTAGCCATGGCTACCATACAATCATCCTCGTCCATGACGATCATACCTCCGGAACCCATCATGGAACCAGCGGCAAGCAAATTATCATAATCGATAGGAAGATCAAGATGCTTCTCGGTCAGGCATCCCCCCGAAGGACCTCCGGTTTGCACGGCTTTGAACTTCTTTCCATCCTTGATACCTCCCCCAATTCCAAAGATAACCTCACGCAAAGTCGTACCCATAGGAACCTCGATCAGCCCCACATTGTTTACCTTTCCCGCCAAGGCGAACACCTTTGTTCCTTTGCTTTTCTCCGTTCCGATACTACTGAACCATTTAGCGCCTCTTAACAAGATCACCGGGATATTCGCATAAGTCTCTACGTTATTTACATTGGTCGGACAACCTTTATACCCGTGTTCACTAGGGAACGGCGGCTTTACGGTAGCCTCGCCTCGCAAACCTTCCATACTGTGGATCAAAGCGGTCTCCTCTCCACAAACAAAAGCTCCGGCACCGTACCGGATCTCGATATCGAATGAGAAATCAGTCCCAAATATATTCTCGCCCAGCAATCCATATTCTTTCGCTTGCCGTATGGCGATTTTCAAACGTTCCACGGCTAGCGGATATTCGGCACGGATATATACCAAACCTTTGCTAGCTCCCGTACAATATCCATTAATCGCCATAGCCTCCACAATCGAATGCGGGTCGCCCTCCAATATGGAGCGATCCATAAAAGCGCCCGGGTCGCCCTCGTCCGCATTACAAACCACGTATTTTTGAGGCGCTTGTACCTTACGGGTAATCTGCCATTTCAAGCCTGTCGGGAAACCACCGCCCCCACGACCCCGTAAACCACTATCCATGATTTCCTTGATTACTTCCTCGGGAGTCATTTCCACAAGGGCTTTTCCTAACGCTACATAGCCGTCACGAGCGATATACTCATCGATATTCTCCGGGTTGATAAAGCCACAATTTCGAAGGGCGATTCGTAGCTGTTTCTTATAGAATCCGATATGCTTGGAGTCCGGAACCAGCTCACGGTTCTCTGGATTCATATAAAGTAACCGTTCCACTTTACGGCCTTTTACCAAATGCTCCCGTACGATCTCGTCCGTATCCGATGGTTGAACTTGTACGTAAAAAGTGTTATCGGGGATCATCTTAACCACCGGACCCTTCTCGCAGAAACCGAAGCATCCGGTACGGATCACTTGTGTATCCTCTAATCCGTATTGCTCGACGGCGGCTCTCAGATTCTCGATGATCTGCTCGCTTTGTGATGCACGGCAACCTGTGCCACCGCACACCAATATATAATTCGTGTATTGTGCCATTTATGTAAGATATTAAATTTCTTATTCGGGTTTTACGGTGGTGTAAGTTACAGGAATGATGCCGTCTACTAAGATACCCTTACGGATATACTTGTCTATGATCTCTTCTACTTTTGCCTTATCGACATAACCAAATACCAACGGCTCCTGACCCGGAAGCTTGATTTCGATAGTCGGTTCCGCATAACAATAGCCCATGCATCCGGTTTGAGTTACCAACGCATCGATTTTCTGCCGGTCTAAAACCTCGATAAAATAACTCATTATCTCCTTGGCTCCGGCAGCTATACCGCAAGTGGCCATAGAAACCTTAATTTGTACGAGCTGATCAGGGGTATTGCTTTTTTCACGCAGATCCAAAGACGCACGAAGAGATTCACGCATTTTCTTGAGATCATCTAATGTCTTTACTTTGTTCATGGTCATATTCTATTATTTAAGGAAAACACCGTAATGTCATTTGCACAAACATACGGAATCTCTTTCAAATAATATCATATTTCCGTGAATTTTTCTTCGACACGTGATTGAGATATCTTGGAATTGGGAGGTACACTATGGGTGAGCCAGATGTTACCCCCGATAATAGATCCTCGGCCAATAGTGATCCGTCCTAATATGGACGCGTTGGAATAAATGGTCACATAATCCTCGATGATCGGGTGACGGGGCAAATCTATCGGAAGTCCTTCCTCGTCCAGCGTAAAACTCTTGGCTCCTAACGTCACACCTTGATAAAGGCGGACATGGTTTCCTATAATGGCGGTTTGTCCCACGACAATACCCGTTCCATGATCGATACTGAAATATTCTCCGATCTGCGCCCCGGGATGAATGTCGATCCCGGTTTGAGAGTGTGCCATTTCCGTAATGATACGCGGGAGTACCGGTACGCCTAGCTCGAATAATTCATGAGCGACCCGTTGATGTAAAAGCGCGTAGACCGCCGGATAACAGAATATAATCTCACTCACGCTCTTGGCTGCCGGATCACCATCCAAGATGGCCTTTACATCGGTGGACAGTAAATATTTGATATGAGGAATCCGGTTAATAAAAGCGATCGAGATCTCGGAAGCCCGGTCCTTGGAATCACAACAACGCTCTACCTCAAAACAAAGTCCATTATATATTTGCTCTTGTAAGAGATCATAGATCTTTTCCAAATAGACTCCCGTATAATATTGGATAGAGCCTAATTGAGCCTCTTGTTCCGTACCAAAGAATCCGGGGAAGATAACCGTACGTAATAGGCGCATGATCTCATGCAACGTAGCGACTGAAGGCGATGGCTTCTGATGCAACGGGATATATTTGTATTCCGGTAGATCAGGAGCCGACAGCCGTTCTACGTTCTTCTGTATCTGTTCTAAAATCGCTGTTCTATTCATCTTTAATTATCCCAAGTAGGATCGTAACTGATTAATGAGTTAGAGGCATTGCCCAAACCGATATAGATATAATTATCCAAGACATACATGCAATGTACAGACCTGTTAGCCGCTGGTAACTGGGATTTCTGGCTCCAGTTCTGAGAGTCCGGATCATAGCGCCAAATATAACCGTCCCCGTCTACGCCATATACATAATTACCATAAGCGATAGCACATAAAAGCATCCTTCCGGGGAACGAAGCCTCCTTTTCCCAAGCTACAGCGTTCTTGTCTGTAGACCAAAACTGTGTCGTATATTCCAAAGAAGGATCCGCTTTATTAATAATCCCCAGTCCGGCATATATACGGTCACCAATTACAACGGATATTCCGCCGTATTGTTTAATCGGGAAATTAGATTTCTTGCTCCAAACGAAAGCGCTCGGTTCATAAGTCCAAACTTCATCGATTAGTTCGTTACCTCTACGTCCACCTATGAGGAACGCTTGATCTTCCATTCTGCAACATGCCGCCCGATACATACCTTTAGGCCGTTGCTGGTCTGTTTGTACGGCGCTCCAAGAATTATCGGATGTGGAGTATACATATAAACTGTCACATATCTTTCCCGTGTTATCCAAACCACCAAAAGTCCATAGGCCAAATCCGATGCTGAAACATGCTTGGCCCGATAATTTCTCAGGCTGAGACCTTAAGGGCAACCATTCTTTCTTAGAGGTCATATATCCCCAAAACTCATCGGTGTATTCCCTACCCGTGTCACCGCCTAACAAGAATCCCGTGCTATTAGCCAAGGTACAGAAAGAGGTAGATCCCGGTATCCGGAAAGCTCCCTCAAACCTTGCCCCTGCTCCAAATATATCCGGAGTTTGGAAGCGAACTTCCTCTCCGTAAGCGATACCATTCTTATTTTTAGCGTAAGCCCTTAAATAATAGCTCGTGCCTCCTCTCAATTCCTTTATCGTACCCGTAAACGCTTGTGTACCGGAAGAAAGAGCTACCGCTCCTTCACAATTACCAAAGGCCGGACTAGGACTAGTTCCCCAACATACACCGGCCTCTGTAACCGGTGAGGCACCTTCGGCTAAGACCTCTCCTCCTACCCATGCGGTACCGTTTTTAATAGTAGACACCTCCTTCGTATTGACTGTAGGCAACTCACTTTCCAGAATCGTATGGATACCTTCGCCTGCGCTATAGGTAGTACCTAAAGCGTTTGTCGCATAAGCACGTACGTAATACCCTTTCTGCTGTTGCATATCATAGATTTTCCCGGCAAATTCTCCGATACCCGCTCCGCAAATAATCGTATCCCCATTTTCTATTGTCGGCGATTTATCAGCACTAAAGCAGAAACCACATGCCGTGATCGGAGAATCTCCCTCGCTTATTATTTCCATGGAGAACTCCGCATAGGTAAACTCTGTCGCTATTTTCTTGAATTTGTTATCATCTAATACAGGACGACCATTCGTGGTCTTAAAGGTCTCGACTTTCGCCCCGTTATACTCACCATATTTACTTTTTGCGTAAGCTCTAACGTAATAGGTAGTTTCCGGTTTTAAATCGGAGATCGTACAATAGAACGAATCGGCTTCCATGTCTATACGAATCGTAGAGTCGGATGCTGAAGGCTCCGGATTCAGCATTAAGTAAATACCCCTTTCCTCGATTTCGGCTTCCCCTTGTTTGGTTATCATACCTCCACATTGAACGGAAGTAGACATCACGTTGACTGGCAATAAGGTCTTAACGCTTCCTAATCCATCTTTCGTCTTAAAAGGTAAAATCTCTCCATAAGCGGTATCTACCGCATTGATCGCATAGGCCCGGATATAGTAATCCAGATCATTGGTTAAGCCCTCGATCGTAGCCTCATATTTTACCTTACGCTTGGATACGGCTTTTTTATTTTTCTCTATCACAGTAAAGGTAGATTCCGTGCTCCAACAAAAACCGGCCTCTGTCACGGGAGCGCCGTTTTCTTGCAAGACCTCCCCCGATACTGTCACGGAACTAGCCGTGGACTTCAATATCTCGTCTGTCTTAACAGACGGTTTTTTAGCGTTTCGAATGCCACCATCTATATCCGGATCATTCACGCATCCGGCCATTAATAAAGCCGCAAATAGAATAGAGAAGAGTGAGTATATATGTTTCATAAATAATCAATATTAAAAGAATACACCTAAGCCAGCGTTTAGATCCAAGTACTTAAAATTAACCGTATTGCATCCAACGCTAATAAATACAGAGTTCGTTATTTTCATCATCAAGTCAACCTCGGCAGCGACCCCTTTGTATGAGGAATCAATATTCCGGCACCATACCTCTCGTGTACTATCGTAGTTTTCATAGGAATGGGTCGTGAACGAATGTAGTAAAGCTCTTTCACCATATCCCAAACCAACGGAGGCATATAACCACGGAAAGCATTTTACGATTAAACCGGCCGTTCCGGCTATACTATTTGTCTTCGAGGATTTACCTGTATTAAGCTCATAAGATTCCCCTTCCGAATTAGAGAACTTAATAATCTGCCCTTGGTTATTACATTCGTCCGTATAATTCATAAAAGACATATTCGTCTTGAAACGGACATACCAACCGAAGCGTTGCCCCATACCTCCTACCGTGATTCCATAAGGAGATTCGATCGAATACGAGTATCCCGCGAAAAACTCCATTCGTTTCTTAGGGGATACCGCTGCGGAATCTATCGGTTGGGCCTCGGGTTCCGCCGGCTTTAACAACATCTCTTGGTATTCTTTCCAATAGGTTGCTAGCTCCTCACTTTTAGGGGTTCCGATACCTTCCGAATAATAAATGATTAATTTAGAGATGGCATCCGGATCATCTTCCGTAGCTTTGACCGTCAGGCAGTTTAAACATTTATTCATCAAGCTACGCATGGAAGGCCGCATTCGCTCGTTGGAAAGCCAAATCGTAGTCAGCTGATCAATACTGTATGCGTCGCATTGCGATACGCCTTCCTCGTACCACATTTTAGCGTCACTATAATCAAGACGTTTCATCGCTTCATCTCCCTTACGGTTGTATTCCGTACGCTGTTGCGCCAGCAGTCCGAGGGGAAATACCGCACATATCATCAATATCCAAAGTCTTTTCATATAATAGGTAAATACATGTTTAGTTGTTCATAATATTACAATCAATAATAAGTAAGGCCTTCGCTAATCAATGATCCGTCAGAATTATAAATATCAAACAAATTGTCTTCCCGTTCGAATGCCCGGCCGTTATCCGCGATACCGACACTTAGGTATTTGCAAGGAATACGTTCCTCGGCTTTCGAATCGATCGCCCCGTATCTGTTATTTGACTTCTTACGTACGATCTTATATCGTCCGAAAGCCATTTTCTCCTCATACAGGGCCTTTTTGTCCGCTATACGTTTCTCCTCGGTTTTCTCATCGCAAGCGATGATCAACCGGACTACCTCTTCCGTTAGTTTCGTATCCTTTGCTTCCGACAAATCTTTCTTAGCTCCCGAATAATCAGCTTTGGCCATTTTTTCCTTACCGGAGGCGATTAACGAGTTATATTTCTCATTCATCTCATTTTCCGATGGCTGATCCGGGAGAACATTCTCTTCTATCGTATGCTCTGTTTCCATAGGTCGTTTCTCTTCCACTTTAGGCTCTTGTTTCTCCGCTTCCTTTATCTCAGAGATAGGAGGTTCCGTATGTAAAACTGGGTGATCTGGCATTTCTACTTCTTTTGAGACATTGCTATCCGGCTCCACAGCTGAAGGTAAATCAATACTCTCGACAACCTCTTTTGTGGGCCTATTGCTATGCACTAAAAGAGCTGTAGCGGATCCTACAACGACAAATATAGCGATTCCGATAGGAATTATTTTCTTTCTGGAATTATTCTTTTCTGTTACTGGCTCCACGGCAGGTGGATTAGCCACATTGACAACAGTCTCTTCATCATCCGATCCTACTAATTTAGAATCTACAGGTGATGAATAAACCACCGTTGTTTCCTCATTCACAATCTCGGGAGATGGACTTGGGACAACCTGAACTTCCTTTTCCGCTTGAGAAAAATCCAAAGACGCCAACATCTCGCCCACCGTCTCAAAGCGATCCGCAGGAATGATTTGCATCGCTTTTATGATAACAGCCTCTGTTTTCGGGCTGATCGCCGCATTGATTTCAGAGGGGTTTCGCAAAGGACGTGCGGCACGTAGTATAGATTCTGTAGGGATTGTTCCCGTTAACAGATTATACATCGTGGCTCCCAAGGAATAAATATCCGGACGGGGCGAGAACACTTGTGTTCCTTCGTTATCGTATTGCTCTATGGATGCGAATCCTTTAGAAAGGGTTAACATCGTAGTGCTGGTCTCTTCCTGCTCGATATCGTAACGTTTGCTGACTCCGAAATCGATCAAGCGGGCGTTCCCGTTCTTATCGATCAAGATATTGCTAGGCTTGATATCCAGATGCAAGATACTCTTATCATGAACGAATTGTAACGCCTCGCCAATTTGCCGTACATATTTAAGGACCGTAGCTTCGGGCAATATCCCGTTTTTCTCAAGCATATATTTTAGCGAGAAGCCGGAAATATACTCCATGGCAATATAAGCCGTATTGTTTTCCTCGAAAACCTCCAACACGTTTACGATATAGGGATGGTGAACTTCCGATAGGATCTTTGCCTCTTTGATCAGTTTTTCCTTGAACTTGTTAAATAAGACCTTTCCCGTCTCCGAATGTACTTTTACGGCTTGGGAACCGGGTTCTCTATAACAATAATCCTTGAAGAAATATTCCTTGACACAGATAGGGACCTCCGTCTTTACGGTGCCTAAAGATCCTTTAACCTCTGTATACCAAACTCCTCTGTAGGTTATGCCAAAACCACCTTGACCAACCACATGAGTAAGTCTGTATTTTCCGTTTTGAAGAAGATGCCCGTCTGGCAGATTCATAACCTTGAATAATTCCATTTAATCTGCCAAAAGTACGTTATTTATATAAAAGAATAAAGAAAAGAGAGAATATTTTGCTTAAAACCCATGCTATCTTCCACTTTTTGAATATGTATGATATAAAAAGAAAAGTTATCCCGGGTTTTGCCGTCACAGGCTTCCATGAGGGCGTCCTTTATTTCCGGAACAGATAAACGACCATTAAATATCTCTGCGATCTTTTCATTCTTCAGTCTTTCAAGAACCCCGTCCGTACAAAGAAAGAGGAAATCGTCGGGTTGAATATCGTTCAAGGTAATAATGTCCGCTTCTGTTGGAGTATGAGTGCCTTGTATAGCCCGGATAATCACATTCCGCTGGGGGTGGGTTAACGCTTCTTCCGGAGTGATCTTACCTAATTTAACCAACGAATTTACCAATGAATGATCTTCTGTTTGATATAAAATCTCCCCCTTCCTCAGATGATAGATCCGGCTATCTCCGATATGAGCCAATACGATTCCGGAAGAAGCGATATAGGCCATGGTGAGCGTAGTAGCCATACCCATCGCTTCCGGATGCTCTTGAACATAGGAGTCGAAACAGACTTCCGCATAATGTACGGCTTTATGGATAAACTCAGGCGTGGGATCATCCTTTAGGAACGTAGAAAAGAAAGTTTGTATGGACTCGCAAGCTAATGAGCTGGCTACCTCCCCTTTCTCGGCTCCACCCACACCATCGCAAACCATAAACAATTTTTGGTCAAGGGTCACTTGTTCGGGAAGCGGGTAAATGGAATCCTCGTTATTCGATCTGCCTCCTTTTTCCGTAATAGCACATGGCTTACCGATCGTTATAATCATAACAAATGAGTTTTATTCATTAAAACGTAAGACGGTGCGACCAATAATAATCTCGTCATTATCATTGAGCACGACCACCTCGCCATTCTCTAGGTAACTGTTATTATATAACGTATGGTTTTTACTATTATTGTCGGTAAGGAAATGTTTATATCCACCTTTTGAATCTTTTTTCACCTCAATGCAAATATGCTCGCGACTCATCGTGCGATCAGCCGTGATAATTGGCATCGTGGCTTGTGAGGCGTTCGACTTCCGGCCAATGACAACCTTCCCTTCGTGAAGAGGAAACGCTTGTTCAGGTGTATCGGCGTCTGGAAGAACCGTCAGTCTGCCGATTCCAGTCTTGACAGGTGTCACTAAAATCGTATCGGAATCGACTTCCTGATGATTACTTTTCTCGGATAATAAGGACAAAGGAATAGGCTCTTTGCATTTCGGACACTTAAAGGAGGTAATGCCGAGGGGAATCTTCCCCTCGTCTACCTTTAATCCTACATGGCAATGTGGACATTTAACCGCGATCATACGATAAACGAAATATCTGCGCCATCCATATCCGTAGAGTACAGATCCATCATATCTGTATCGGAAAGCATAACCGTATCGTCCGCCAAGGTTATAAAGTCTGAATGATCGAAAGACTCGATGCTACTATCGTCTATAACTATGGCGTCGCCTAGGTCGACACCTCCTCCTTCCACGTCTATTATGACAGCATCCGCTGGCATGACGTCATTGCCGTCTAAAGTTACGAATGTATATTCCTCTTCTTGCATAACCTTTGTTCCTAATATATTAATATTCCGAAAACAAAAGTACAAAAAGCAATGGATTAATAAACTTGTTATTCTCTCTTATAATCAAACATTTGGGTTTCATGTACAAAAGAGGCTGTTTTACTATACGAAAAGAAAAGGCTCATTCTCTCACCCATTTGGCCTTACAGGAAGAAACTGGGCATTGCTTTCGGTTTTTCAATGATTCCCAAGGGATCTCACCTAAGAATGTCCCACATTTCGGGCAAACATAGTCTATCTTAAATTGATTGGCGATATCCTGCAATTGCTGGGGAATCTTGGCCGACTGCTTGGCTCCTAGATAGATTCCTACCGTAGGGGCACAAATCGTTATCAGGAGGCTGATGCCGAATAGTTCCGGGCTACCTTTCCCTAAGAAGCCTATCACGACCCCCACTATTCCGGGCAAAGCAAATGGTAAGGATTGAAATAATCTGGTCTTAAACTGATTAGAGGATTGAATCTTAACTTTTGCTTGAATATAATCATCGTAGACTTTTTTCAATGCGGCAAATTCATCGCTATAATCATTATTGTATTTAAGCACCTCGGAAAGATTTAAGACATAGCTATCCCCCAAGCGAATATGATCCGTAGGAGTAACACGTTTCTTTACGATCTGGGCTCCATTCACGAACGTACCGTTAGTAGATCCCGTATCCTCCAATAATAAGTTGCCACCATCCTCACGTATCAGACGGGCATGATGGCGGCTTACATGAGGATCGTTTGCAATAAAATCGTTGTCTTTTGCTTTTCCTATCTTTATAATCATAGTCTTATTCCTTTTCCTCTTCCTCTTGAGGCTTTCCCATCTCCTTCTCAAGATTATCTTTCAGCACTTTCAACGGATCCTTGGATATTACCAATTCTTTAGGCTTACCCTCTTCCGTCAATAATAATAAACGCTGCTTAGGGAGATTTATTTGTAAGATATGATTTTTATTTATGATATGACTTTTTCCGACACGCATTAATATCTTGTTACAACCAGCGACCTGCTTCTCTAAGATCTCTTCTATTTTTCCGATATTTATAGCGAAGGTAAATTGGATGCCATTTGACAACAATAGTTTCGTATAGTTCCTGTCTGCTTCAAAATAAAGGATCTGACCAATCTTAATGCGCAACAACTCATCCCTTGTTTTTATAATTAAATACCGCTCCATACGTAGAAATTGTTTTTTCGTTTCTCTTTCAAAAACAAATATACGGTATTTTCTTTATTTAATAGGTATCTTTTGGGGGAAAGATTGGTAAAGTGCACCAAAAACAAGAGCCTTTTCCCTGCTCAGAAGAGACACCGATACGCCCTCCCAGCCTTTCAATTATATTTTGGCAGATAGAAAGTCCAAGCCCTATGCCTTGCTTTTGGTTTCGTCCTTTATAAAAACGATCGAACACATGAAGTTTTATTTCCTCCGACATTCCTTCCCCCGTATCGGTCACGGATAAAAGAACCTCGTTCTCCATGGCTTGATATGACAAGATGATGCTACCTATAGAGGTGTACTTAATTGCGTTTGTTATAAAATTGCCAAGAACTTGTTTCAAACGGATACGGTCGGAGCGTAATAAAAAGGAATCCAAAGATTCCGGATAGGTCAAAGCTACCCCTCTCGGTACTTTGATCTGGAAAGAAGCTACCGTTTCTACAATAAGTTGTCTTAGATCAAATTCCATGAAATCAAAGGTCATGGTACCAGACTCGAGCTTAGCCAGATCCAATACATCATTAACGATACCCAATAATAACTCATTATTGGTCTGAATAAGATTAATATACTCTTGTCTTAGCTCACCATCCTCTTCATCCCCTAAAAGAGAAGAGAATCCGACAATAGCGTTTAATGGCATGCGGATCTCATGGCTGATGTTTGCCAAAAAGGAGGATTTCAAACGCTCTGATTTCTCGGCCTTCAGCATTCGTTCTTCCATCGCTTTCAGTTCAGATATGTCATAATTCATCAGTAATAGGATGGGGCTTGATTTCTCCAGACCCGCCTCCATTACATCCAGACGAACCCATTTCCATCCCTCGCCATCCCTGACCCGGACTTCCCCTTGATCATGATCAGTTTCTCCATGGACAAGTCGGCTCAAGGAAGTTTTCAAGCATTCACGGTCTTCTGGCTTGACATTGGAATATATGCTTACTATCTGGCTCAATGGAGTTCCCGGAACTTCACCCATATTCAGATACCATTGTTCCATCGCCACTCCTTCCCCAGTGGACAAATCATACTTTGCGCAGCCGATCTTGGCACGATGACTTATCTGAGGAAAAAAAGGCTCGAACTCTATGCCTAATGTCGTTTTCATATATATCCGTTCTCATTATATTTATGCAAAAAGAAGGTTTAGCCATAAAAAACGAATGAATTAATCGTTCGTTTTAATTAGTCGTTTATATCGATTATTTTATAGGGAACATATAGGTTTAGTAAAATACCCCAAAAACCGCATCAAAATTATATTCTAAAGTCTTTTTGACTTTCATAAGTAAATGTTTTTTGCGATATTTGCAAACGACTAATTAAAACGAACGATTAAACTAGTCGTTTTGTTGCCTTCCCCACCACTTCAATATCCTGATATATAAGATTATACCATATGACTATAAAAAAATAGAGGGTAGATTGATCACTCAATCCACCCTCCTGTCTATCGTGTGCTTAAACTATTAAAAATCAACCCCTTGATTAGTCTTCTAGAGCCGCTTGCGCCGCCGCGATACGAGCGATGGGCACTCTAAAAGGTGAACATGATACGTAATTCAAGCCAACTTTATGGCAGAACTTAACGGAAGAAGGCTCACCACCATGCTCGCCGCAAATGCCACATTTCAAATCCGGACGGATGGCACGACCTTTCTCAGTTGCCATACGAACCAGCTGTCCTACACCATTTTGGTCTAGTACTTGGAACGGATCGACCTTCAAAATCTTCTTCTCTAAGTAAACCGGTAAGAAGGAAGCGATATCGTCACGAGAGTAACCAAATGTCATCTGAGTCAAATCATTCGTTCCGAATGAGAAGAATTCGGCGCTGGAAGCGATACGATCCGCTGTCAATGCCGCACGAGGAATCTCGATCATCGTACCTACCTTGAATTCGATACGATCGCCAACTTCCTTGAATAGCTCTTCGGCCGCGGTACGGATCACCTTCTCTTGTTCCTTGAATTCATATAAGATACCTGTTAATGGTACCATGATTTCCGGTTTAGCCTCAATACCTTCTTTCTTCAAATCCAAAGCGGCACCTAAAATGGCCCGAGTCTGCATTTCCGTAATTTCCGGATATGTATTACCTAGACGGCAACCACGGTGACCCAACATCGGGTTATGCTCGCAAAGAGATTCCACACGTTTTTGGATCTCCTTAACGGACACGCCCATAGTCTCAGCCATTTCCTCTTGACCTTTCAAATCGTGAGGAACGAACTCATGCAAAGGAGGATCGAGCAAACGAACGGTAACAGGACATCCGGCCATAGCCTTGAAGATACCCTTAAAGTCCTCTTTCTGATAAGGAAGGATCTTCGCCAACGCTTTCTTACGACCTTCAGCGTCCTCGGCCAAGATCATCTCACGCATAGCTTTGATCTTCTCACCTTCGAAGAACATATGCTCCGTACGGCAAAGGCCAATACCAACGGCACCGAAGCTACGAGCGATCGAAGCGTCGTGAGGCGTATCAGCGTTTGTACGAACTTGTAATTTTGTATATTTATCGGCTAAAGCCATTAGCTCCGCGAAGTCACCTGACAACTCTGCCGCTTTCGTCTCGACCTGTCCTACATAGACTTCCCCGGTCGTACCATTGATAGAGATATAATCACCTTCTTTCAAGGTTACGCCATCGACGTCTACAGTCTTGTTCTTATAATCGATATTCAAGGCACCAGCGCCGGATACACAGCACTTACCCATGCCACGAGCCACGACAGCGGCGTGAGAAGTCATACCTCCACGAGCGGTAAGGATACCTTCGGCGACAGCCATACCGGCCAAGTCTTCCGGAGAAGTCTCAATACGGACCATGACAACCTTTTTGCCATCGGCATGCCATTTAGCGGCATCATCAGCGAAGAATACGATCTGTCCGGTAGCGGCACCCGGTGAAGCCGGCAAACCTTTTACCCATACTTTCGCCTGTTTCTCGGCTTTTTTATCGAATACTGGGTGAAGCAACTCATCCAGTTTATTCGGCTCGATACGGTTCAACGCTGTTTTCTCGTCGATCATGCCTTGATGCAATAAGTCGATAGCGATTTTCACCATAGCGGCACCGGTACGTTTGCCGTTACGGGTTTGCAAGAACCAAAGTTTACCCTCTTGTACGGTAAACTCCATATCTTGCATATCCCGATAATGATCTTCCAATTTCTCTTGGATAGCGTCTAATTGCTTATAGATTTCCGGCATGGCTTCTTCCATAGACGGATATTTAGCGATACGTTCTTCTTCTGAGATTCCGGCACGTTCAGCCCAACGTTGTGAACCGATCTTCGTAATCTGTTGCGGGGTACGGATACCTGCTACAACATCCTCACCTTGAGCGTTAATCAAGTACTCGCCATTGAACAAGTCCTCACCATTACCCGCGTCACGAGAGAAACAAACGCCTGTAGCGGAAGTATCGCCCATATTACCGAATACCATGGCTTGTACGCTAACCGCCGTTCCCCACTCGTCTGGAATACCTTCCATCTTACGATACAGGATAGCACGCTCATTCATCCAGCTATTGAACACGGCACAGATAGCGCCCCACAATTGTTCATAAGCGCAAGTCGGGAAATCCTGTCCGGTCTGGGCCTTAACGGCTGCCTTAAATTTAGAGACCAATGTTTTCAAATCTTCAACGTCAAGCTCGTTATCTAACTTAACGCCTTTCGCTTTCTTTACTTCCTCGATGATCGCCTCAAACGGATCGATATCCTCTTTGCTTGTCGGTTTCATGCCTAATACGACATCTCCGTACATTTGAACGAAACGACGATAAGAGTCCCAAGCGAAACGAGCGTTGCCCGTCTTACGAGACAATCCTTCCACTACCTCGTCGTTCAAGCCAAGGTTCAATATCGTATCCATCATACCTGGCATGGACGCACGGGCACCGGAGCGAACTGAAACTAACAGAGGATTGGCAACATCACCGAACTTAGAGTTCATTAACGTTTCGATATTAGCGATCGCCTTCTCAACATCCGCTTTCAGCAACTCTACGACTTTATCTTTGCCTAACTCGTAATACTCTATACAAACTTCTGTTGTAATCGTGAATCCCGGAGGAACCGGTACACCAATCAGATTCATCTCGGCAAGGTTAGCGCCTTTACCACCCAGCAGATTTCTCATATCTGCCTTACCTTCGGCTTTTCCATTTCCGAACGTGTAAACTCTTTTTCTTTCCATATTCGACAGTATTGAATTTAGATTCTAGTTTTGTTGATTTCAACTGTTATATTGCTATCTCAACTTTGCAATGCTGCAAATATATGCTATTTCTACTTTGCAAGCACGAATAGCGTTAAAGATTTTTACATGTTTTACAACTATTCTTTACCATTTATATCCAGCAAATGCTTACATTTGCGTGCGGAAGTTTGTTGACGCTTCCATTTCCCATCGGATTTCCCGCCTATCTCTTTGCCCCTTACATATAATTATATGATCTTTTTCTTTTATTTGTGTCTATTTATTTCCAATAGGAAGACTCAGGAGTTTTTTGCTGAAGAAACTTTAGTTTCTACAGCATGAAACTAAAGTTTCTCCCTAGTGGAACTAAAGTTTTTCTATAGCAAAACAAAAGTTTTCCTTATAAGAAATTTTAAGAAACTGCAATATGTTGATTTACAAACACATACTATACATCCCTTTCTGTCCATAATCATATCTTCATCAATCTTGATAGAATAACGAGAACTGTTTGCCGGACTCATTTAAGTATATAGAACGAAGCTCTTTGTTCTTAGCGGAATTGTAAGTATTTTCGCGAAGCGAATTTAAAACTTAACGACATTGGCAAGAAAGAAGAAACAGTTGCCTATATTAGAAAAGGTAACCATTACGGACGTAGCCGCCGAGGGCAAGGCTATCGCGAGAGTGAACGATATGGTGGTATTTGTACCCTTCGTCGCTCCGGGAGACGTGGTTGATATTCAACTGACCCGTAAGAAGAATAGTTATGCGGAGGGGAAACCTGTATATTTCCATGAGTACTCGGCCAAACGTGCGGAGCCGTTTTGTGAGCACTTCGGTGTCTGTGGAGGTTGCAAGTGGCAACATCTTCCCTATGAGGAACAACTTTACTATAAGCAAAAACAGGTCTACGATAATCTTACCCGCATCGGGAAAGTCGAAATGGAAGAGAAACTTCCGATCTTAGGTTCCGAGCGCACGACTTTCTACCGGAACAAGCTTGAGTTTACTTTCTCAAACAAGAAATGGCTTACGGAGGAAGAGATCCAGTCCGGTGCTTCTTTCGATTGCATGAATGGTGTCGGGTTTCATATACCGGGGATGTTCGATAAGGTATTGGACATCCATAAATGTTGGTTGCAAGATGATATATCGAACAAGATCCGTCTTTGCGTCAAGGAATATTGCCTATCTCATGAGGGATATCCTTTCTTCGATTTACGGAACCAAGAGGGATTCGTTCGTACGTTGATGATCCGTACGGCATCCACTGGGGATTTGATGGTCGTATTGGTTTTCTTCCATGAGGATGTAGAGCGCAGGGAAGCGTTATTATCTCATCTGGCGGAACGATTCCCGGAAATCACGTCCTTGATGTACGTCATCAACGGCAAATGTAATGACACGATCACCGACCAAGAAGTTCTCGTATTCAAGGGAAAAGATCATATCATCGAGGAGATGGAGGGGCTTCAATTCAAGGTAGGTCCTAAGTCTTTCTATCAGACAAACAGTGAACAGGCTTATAATCTATATAAAGTGGCTAGAGAATTTGCGGGTCTTACCGGAAATGAGATGGTGTACGATTTATATACCGGGACAGGTACGATCGCAAATTTCGTCTCTCGCCAAGCAAAGAAGGTTATCGGCATCGAATACGTACCGGAGGCTATCGAGGACGCAAAAGTGAATTCCGCCTTGAACCATATAGAGAACACGCTTTTTTATGCCGGTGATATGAAAGATATCCTTACGCAGGATTTCATAAACCAACACGGACGTCCGGATGTTATTATTACCGATCCACCACGTGCCGGTATGCATGATGATGTGATCAACACTATTCTCTTCGCCGAGCCGGAACGTATCGTTTACGTTAGCTGCAATCCTGCTACGCAAGCCCGCGATTTGAGTTTGTTGAGCGTGAAATACTCCGTCAAGAAAGTCCGTCCGGTCGATATGTTTCCTCATACACATCATGTGGAGAACGTGGTTTTGCTTGAGAAAAAATAAACATATAATATAATGTATAGGAAATACGTCCCCTTTCTGCTCTTTTTGTTCTTCTTGTATGGTTGCAACGGTAACAAACAAGAGGAGAAAGAGGACGTTTCCGTTTTCGTGGATTTACCGCAACTGAAAGCGGAAGGCGAGATCACGGCGGTGACTTTATACAGTTCTACCTCCTACTTCCAATATAAGATGCAACCCATGGGTTACGAATACGATCTGATAAACGATTTTGCCAAGAGCCAAGGTTTGAAATTAAACATCAAGGTCGCCGAGAATCCTGCCCGTCTGATCGAGATGCTAGAAGCCGGCGAGGTCGATGTTGTAGCCTACCCTATCCCAATCAATAACAAGCTGAAACAAGAGGTCATTTATTGCGGCCGGGAGGATATCTCCAGTCAAGTATTGATACAACGGGCCAATAAAGGCGATAAGCTTCTTACCGATGTCACTCAATTAATCGATAAGAATGTTTACGTAAAGCCTAACACCAAATACTCCGAACGACTGAAGAACTTGGATGAGGAACTCGGCGGAGGAATCCATATCCAAAAAGTGGAAAATGACTCCATTGCTACCGAAGATCTTATCGAGATGGTCTCCTTGGGCGAAATTCCCTATACGATCAGCGATGATAACACCGCCCGCCTAAACAAGACTTATTATTGGAATATCAATGTCGACCTAAAGGTTAGTTTTCCCCAACGTTCTTCATGGGTGGTAAGGAAAAGTAGTCCGGACTTGGCGAAGGCGATCGATGAATGGGCTTCCGATAAAACGGGTAAACATTCTTTCAAGGCAGTTACTAAGCGGTACTTTGAATTAAGCAAGCAACCTTTTACCGCAGATATTCCGGAGGTAAAGAATGGACATATTTCCCCGTATGACCCTTTATTCAAGAAACATGCGAAAAACATCGGATGGGATTGGCAGCTGCTGGCGTCTATTTCCTATCAAGAGTCTCATTTCAATCCTACGGTTGTATCGTGGGCCGGTGCCGAGGGGCTTATGGGAATCATGCCAAATACGGCGAAGGCATTAGGTGTCACCCCGCATGAATTGAAAGATCCGGATACGGGAATCCGTACGGGAGTAGATTGTTTACGGCGCTTCCGTCAAGGTTTTTCTGAGATTACGGATCCTGAAGAAAAAGTCAAGTTTACCCTAGCGGCTTACAACGCTGGGATCGGACATATTTACGATGCGCAGCGATTGGCCCGAAAATATGGAAAAGATCCCAATAAATGGGATAATAATGTAGCGGAATATATTCGTTTGAAAAATGATCCCGAGTATTATAACGATCCTGTTTGCAAGCATGGATACTTGCGTGGCTCAGAAACATATAATTACGTGCGGGAAGTGTTGGAGCGTTATCATTACTACAAGAAAAAGTCATAGTTATAAAAAAATTCATAGCTATGAGTGAAAGTAGTCATAACTATGAATTTTCTGCAAGTAAATGCCACTTAAAAATTATAGGCGACACCTATGCCTAATATTTCCTTGAACTGGACCTTCGCCCCCCGTTTCTCTCCATTATCCTCAAAAGTTTTCACGTCGTTATCATATTTAAGCGTCGTATTGAGTGTAGCGGACAGGAATTTATTAATCTTCATGCTTATCAATACATCCCAATTGACATCGATATTTCCGAATTGATCGCTATAAGGAGTGAAAAAGTCCGCAGTCGTAATCAAGTTCACGTTTTCCATCACGGTTAATTCTGCACGAGCTTTCAGGTAAGCTCCCCATTCCATTCTGAAGCGATCTCCCGGATCGACCCCGAAAGCTCCTAACTCAGAAAGGTAATCATCCTCCACGAAAGTCATCTTCGTGGAAGCCGGAGAAAGATAAACCGAATAATTGCTTTTGGGACGATATTCCATACCTACGGAGATATTCGAATACGCCGGCGCAAAGAAGTTCGATATATAATGTGTCTTATCCGGATAATTATATCCTTTGGCAAACTGGGTGTTTAAATCTCCCATCAACGTATAATACCATACATTATTGGTGGAATATCCTAATTGGGTAGACAGGGTTATATTATCGGTACTTTTCCTCATTCCCTGCGATTTAGTCTTTGATAATCCGTAATCGAGAGCGAGATTGGTTACCCATAACCAGTCACCGCTTTTATGTGTTAATGCCCCATTCAGATACGCATTTCCGGCAACAGAGTTCTCACCGCCAGCCGACCAATTCGACATCGCCGTTTGCGACAAGTTCAAACCTGTCACACCTTTCAGTACCCATTTGCCTTCCTCATATCCTTTATCATCCGTTTGACCATATGTGATTGTCGTTAATGCGACAAACAATGTCATGAAGAATATACGTTTCATATTGTGATATATTTTAGTTATTAAAAAATAAGACGTCCTATCATTTAAACAGGTTTGATTAATTTTTGTTTAGAAAAGCCTAAAGTTGAAAGGGTGTCACATTTGTTACACCTTTATACGGATAAACCCCTTATTTTTGTATCCGATAATTAAGTAATTTGATTTATGGAACAGTTACATGCACACGAAGTCCTTCATATGATGGAGGGTAATAGTTATTCAGAAGCTTCTTTAAAAGAAGCGATCGTTAAGACTTTTGGTGAGGATCAGCGTTTCTATACTTGTTCGGCGGAAAATATGGATGCGGATGAGTTAATCGTATTTCTGAAACAAAAGGGGAAATTCATGCCTGTCGAAAATGGTTTCACGGTAGATATTACAAAGGTTTGTAATCATTAAAGATTCTACGACACTATCAATGACTCTAGGCTAAATTCTTTTGATTTAGCCTAAAGTTAAAAAAGACTTTCGATTCTACTCAATGGACAATACTATTCCTATAAATAATCGCAAATGATTTTTACATCAATTCATAATCTTTATCAGAGACATAACTTAGCCTACGGTTACCCGCATGATTTATCATCCAGACAAAAGACTCTATATACTTTAGTATCTTATTTGAATTATCACTTTTTATACGTGACAAATAATCCATTTTTCCTAAAAGATAATTACTCACTTCAAGAACACTCATCTTATTACAAGTTTTGTATTATCAGGTTGTTTTTTATCCATGATTGATCCTATACGGGTAAAAGTGTGAGTCCGAAAACCTACCATACCTGCGGGCCTTCCAACAAACATTCTATAGGCCTTTTATGTTATGGTTATAAAATGGTCTATTTATGCTTACTGGTTTTTTAAATACCTTAGCGACAATAATAAGTGTGACAAGCCTTCTGATTGTCACCTATGGTGCATTAATCGGAGTCATCTCATTTTTCAGAAATGAGCTTAAGCGACTTACTGGTAATTATTCCATTACTAACATAAGAAAACTAAGAGCTGTATTCGGTACATACTTACTTCTCGGACTAGAATTTTTGATAGCGTCAGATATCTTAAAAACAGTATTGGAGCCAACACTTAATGAATTGGCCATTTTAGGTGGAATAGTCGTGCTGAGAACAGTTCTGTCTGTCTTTCTGAATAAAGAGATCAAGGAACTAGACACTGAAAATAAAGATACCGAGTAGATCCCATAAAGTTTTCAAGGGAAAGTACAGAAAAATGGCGCTTAAGTCTTGCATGAACAGGATTTAAACGCCATGAAGTAAAGTTAGAAAACCAAACCGCTCGGCCTTCACAGGTGAAGCGGAAGTGGATATATTGCCTTAAACTAATACCTTATATTATTACAACCAGATTAAAGGTCATAATGTTTATGCTTTTGATGAATTTCAATAGCCAAAATAAAACAGAAAATAAAAATCCGCATCCAGCGTCACTGCTACATGCGGATCAAAAATAACAAACTCTTACAAGAGTTAGGCACTACATAAAGTTGTATTATACTAATAAGCAGACTGAACCGCATCAAAGTGTTGATTCCTTATGTTGTTTTTTTCTCATCATTTACATATTCCAAAATGTCGCTTGGCTGACAGTCTAATGCTCTACAAATTGCCTCTAGGGTACTAAAACGAATTGCTTTCGCCTTTCCCGTTTTTAAGATAGAAAGGTTAGATAATGTCAAACCAACTCTTTCAGAAAGTTCGTTCAAAGAAATCTTCCGCTTTGCCATCATTACATCTAAGTTTACAATAATAGGCATAATTAAACTGTTAAGTCATTCTCTGATTTCATATCTATCGCATTTTGCAATAATTTTTCAAATACAGCCACGGCTGTCGCAACTACGATAGCGACAAAAGTAGTTGCCATACAAATGGCAAGAAAACCTGCGGGGTCATCTTCTGTATTATGGGTCAACCTTATAAATAGTCCTGCCACCACGATTAAAATACTTAGTAAGATCGCACAATGCTTTATGTTCTTCAAAGTCTTTACAGAGTTTGTTGAAAACACTTTATTTTGCCCAATATAACCGAGCAACCTAAAAGCATTGTACAACGCAACAAAAAAAGCGATTGACGCTCCATATCCATATAAGATAAATGGATCAGCGTAAGTACTAAATAAATCTAGGTGTGTGGCTCGTCCCTCAGTTAAGGGAAACCAAATCAAAATAATAAGTGCCACAATACCGATAAGAACAATAACTGTTTGAAGAAATGCTGTTGAAATTCTTTTCATGACGTATGATGTTAATTTTAAACGACGTTGCAAATGTAATAAATATTTATTGATAAACAATAAATGAATAGCGAAATTCAAAAAACAGTCTCTTTCTCAAGCTAATTAAAAAATCTGGACTTGAATCGCCAGTGTAGTGTCGAAGTACAATGATCTCCCATTTGGAAGGGAGAATGGGAATAGAAGAAAAAAAGAACGCCTACCTGAAAAGTGGTAGACGCTCATTGCATACGGTTATTGGGACAAATATAGAGTTTATTTCTATCTTGGATTATCCTATTCATTAATAACTACTTCATCTCTTCTCCCTTTTCATTAAAGATAGCGATAGCCTCCTTGCCCTCGATTACCAAAATCACCTTAAAGAGTTAACCTTCAGTCTTTTCCGCAACATATACCTCTTGGATCGCTGAATCCGGATAAGATTTTTAATTAAACAATCTATTCATATTAACGTAATCAATAGATATAGAACAACGGATATGCCGAATTTCGCCTATCTACAGATAATCATGACACACAACATCTTATATTTTAGCATTAACATATGGATTCCATGCGGAAACAAATAAAAATCCGCATCCAGCTTCACAGCTACATGCGGACCAAACAAATAAAAAACTCTTATTTAATCTGCCCCTTATTGTTGATTTAACTAAATATAAATAAGAGCAATACGATATATAATACTATATTTTTGTAAAGTATTTGTAAAGTAAAGCTATGCTTTTCTATTTACTCATTTTATCAAATTATCAAAATCATCAAGAAGCACCAATCCATAATTAGTATAGCTTCCTAAGTTATCTACTGAGACACCGTATACGGAAAAGCTCTCATTGGCGAACTTGATCCGGGCTATCTCATGGCCTTTCTGATTCTACATGTTCATGTAATCACACATACGATCCCAATTTGTGGAGCCGATGAACAGGGAGGTGATCTTCTTGCCTTCCTTTATCGGGAGGTCGATAACGTAACTCTTGATTTGCTCGCACTTGGAGACTGATTCATCAAACGTCATTGTTTTTTTACGGTAAAGATAAACAAAAAAAGAACGTCCACCGTATATCCTTTAGAAGATGGTGGACGTTCAAACCTTAACAATATTTTAACTTACAACAAATGTAACGAATTAGTTTCACTTCTCCTTGCTAGGATTTGGTTCCTTCGTATTGGCGAGTTTACAATAGTCATTTTCAATCGACAAGATACCCGTTTGCCCTTAGCTCAAGTGTTCCTGCATATTGATTGTGTGTGTATTTTTCAATAATGCCATATACTTCCTCGTCTAGCTTCTCAAACGACCCATAAACCCCCACTACATCTTCTTTTTTCCAGGATGGACTTAATTCAATTATGATAATGTAATTCACATCATCATGTCCCATTTGTGTGTAAAGAAACTGACCGCATTCTTCAATGATAGCATTTCCGAACGCTACTGCTTCTTCTGAGTTATTAAAAGCTACTGCTATTGCCATAATTGTTATTTTTACATTTCCTACTCTCTCAAAGGCTTTTCGGAACCCGCCTATAAATTAACTATCTCTGTAAGCTTACGGTACAAATGTACAGAGACAGGTGGCAGAAAAGACAACTTGTTATTTGAATAACGAATATTTCATATGAATGACAAGAACGATCGTTTAAAAAGAATCAAGCCGCCCAACCTTCACAAGCGGAGCGGCTGAAAAAACTAAAACACTAATACCATGAAAAACACTATTGCTCTAAATATGCGAGGTGTGGTTTTGTAGCCACAAATCACCATATCCTATAATAAACACCTATCCCGATATAAGGAGACTGGCCGGATCGCCCAATACCATATCCACCAATAACACCCAATCCCCACTTACGTTCCGGAACCTTTTTCGTTATGTAAGCAGTCCTAGGAAACACTACTATGCTATCCAAGGTAGCATTATACCCACTTATCCAAACATGATAGTTCTCCGTTAAATATTCCTTCTGGCTGATTGGGATAGGAATATATGTGGTATCCCTTATCGTATCACCTTTCACCGGAACAGGAATTGAGTCCCTTACCGTATCTACGACAATCACCGTGTCTGTTCGTACTTTTGTCCCTTCATCATTCCCCCGGATATGGTAGCCAGCGGTAAAACTGGCTACCAAGCACACTAATATTAATATAATCTGCCATGCTCTCATAACAGATTCCACCCTGCAATAACATCCGACATATCCTCTTCTCTCCCATTCTCAAAACGGCTCATCCCTGCCACGATCCGGATCATCTGTTCTCGGTCGTTGATGTTTATCGGATCGTCAGCCGGGATTCCAGCGTAGTCAGATACAAATTGGATGTACTTTTCCGTATGGTTCTCCTTCGGCGGTGCCCATCTTCCTATCATCTTGCGGATCGTATCCAGCTTATAGTTCCGGTAATAGTTAGACAGGATCTTAAAGATCGCCCTATACCCGTATGCCATCGATTTAAATTGCTTGAACTCTTTGTCTGAGCTTGTCTTCTCGCCTTGGAAGACATCGCTATTCCTTCTGATGTTCCCGGGGTTGTTGTTTCTCAACCCTCTGGGCAGACTATTATTTCTCATTTTCCACTCCCCTTATTTATATAATCAACAACCGCTTTCGCTATCTCCTCCGGATCAGTCCGGTGCTTGGCGATCTCTCCGGCCAGCATCAACACTTGCTGGTAATCGCTTCTTACCTTGTCCTCGGCTTTCTCGAAGATGCTTTTTACCTCGATACAGCCCAGCCCTATTGCGCCGATCAATGTTATGACAGGGAAGATCGGGATATGATAGCCATAATAGCCATCAAGGTACCAAACACCTCCCATCTGCATGCAGTCAACTACAGTCAACGCTATGAGCAGGTTGTAATACCTCGCCAGCTTGTCGACCGTACGCTTGAAACCGTAGCTCGATCTCACCTCACCCCTTCGCTTTGCCTTCCTCACGCCACTCCACAGATCAGCGCCTACGACCATGAACACCAGCATGTACAGCCCGAAGACTATCCACGCAACGATAAATACCTCCTCAAATCCTTTCATACTTCCGATCCTTTAATTGTTATTATATGTTGATTCCTAATAATCTCATCATCATCTCCACTTTCCTCTCCAAGACACGATAGTCGGCCAGTGTCACCCTTGGGGGTTCCGGGGGAAGATCGTCGGGAGGTTCGGGGGAGGCATCGGCGGCTATCATTGGCCTCACCGCTTCCTCCATGTCGGTATCCTCGTCAAGCAATACGGTCTCGGCGACTACCGGATCGTCGATCTCCTCATAGTGCCCGGGGAGTTCTTCCAAGGGGGTATCCAGCCTCTCGCCGCCTAGGTGATAGGTCTTGCCTAGATAGATTTCCGGTCCGGCTATCCATCCGTCACTGATACGGCGGAAAACCTTGCCGTCCTCCGCTATCAGATGCTTGTTGTTCGATTCGTCTGTTCTCATGACTCCGTTTTTTCTGATATGGGTTTGATTCTCGATGCGTAAGCGGACCAGTTCGTGGCCGTCTTATAGGTATCCACGGCATCGTCCGGCACGTAGATAGGACAGGTGTTGCCGTTCGTCAAGGCTCCGCTGGAGAGGGGGAAGGGGGTGGTGGAGAGGACTATAATAAAAGCCAAATTTGGTGTATTTCTAATGAGATCTATATTATAAGTCATCTTTGAAAAATTAGCCAAAGGAGTTAAATCTATTGATTGAAGATTTACACAAGAACTGAAGGCATCGGGAAATCTAGTTATGTTTGTCCAACTCTCCAAAGGAGTTAAATCTATGTATGATAACGAAAAACAACCGCTAAATAAAGAATCTGCGGATCTCATGTCAATCCATCCCCTAACAGGAGTTAAATCTATTGATTTTAGAGATTGACATGAGCTGAAAAAAGATGAAGAATCAGTCAATTTTGTCCATGAAGCTAAAGGTGCTAAATCAATAGATCCTAATCTTTCACAGTGATTAAAAAAATCCTTTGCGGTACGGATATTTATCCAATTCGCTAAAGGAGTTAAATCTGTTGTCTCTAAAGATTTACAAGCCGACATAAAATAATCTGCAGAGTCTACATTCACCCAACTGGCTAAAGGAGTTAAATTTATATTTTTTAAAGAAGAACATCCTTCAATAAAACGATTAGCGCTGCGAACTTTACTCCACCTTGATAATGGAGTCAAATCTATAGACTCAAGGGAGTTACAATAATCAAAGAGGCTATCAGCATTAATAACTTGTTCCCATTTTCTTAAAGGTTCTAGATTTATCGATTTAAGAGCGGTACAATAATATAAAAGGCCAGAAGCGTTTTCAACGTTAATCCAATTGGCTAAAGGTGTAAGATTTATTTGAGAAAAATTGCATCTATAAAAAATTGAAGAAACGTCGATTATATTTATCCAGTTAGCCAAAGGAGCCAAATCTATATTTTTTAGTGATGAACAAAATGCAAAAAGATTGGCGGCACGATAAACTTTCGTCCATTTGGCCAAAGGAGTCAAATCTAGAGAAACAAGAGAAGAGCACTCATAAAATAAACCATACGCATCTTTAATCTTTTCCATAATAGCCAAAGGAGCTAAGTCTATATGAACAAGAGAAGAGCATTTAAAAAATAAAGAGCTAACTGTCGTTCTATCCACATCGTTCTTAAATACATCACCAACATATACCACTTTTTTACAATTATTAAAAGTAATATTATTCACATTGCTGTTTCCTATAGACCAATAAGCACATAAACAGTCCTTTGCCCCAACACATTCAGAAACATCCTCACAATTTATAATTTCCACTTGATGAAAACCTTTGTCCGAATAGGTATGTGTATATTGTTTTGAACCTTCTCCATTAGCGTTGTCAATATTACCATCTCCCCAATCTATTATATAGTTTGCTGTAAGAGACGTAATATCTATCATACAAGATAGACCATCCAACATCATCTGGATATTCCCATTTTCTACAGGTTTAAGTGGCAATGGATTTATATCTAATTCAGCATTAACAGTGATCGCATACGTTCCGACATTTACAGTATTTATATACTCATAGCAAGATGGATGGATGATCTCATAATCATATGTACCTTTTAACAGTTGTAATGTACATTCTCCATACAAATTTGTTTCTTTGGATTTACCGTCGCAAGACACCGTGGCTCCTTTCAAAAAATCTCCATTCTTAATTTTTACGATAAATTTCACAGCAACTGTAGCATATACCTCTACCGTATCACTCGAATCAGTAACAATTGCTGGGAAATTAAATGTATTATTTCCATATCCCGTAGCTTCCACAGTCCCGGATACAGCCTCCCCACCCCGGATGTATACATATCCGTTAGTGTCTGTCACATAACGTTTGTCGCCAATGATCACGGATGCCCCGGAAGGATAAACGTTTTGACCGTACACCTTTACCCGTATCGTACGCAAGGGGATATAGGTGATGGTATAGGTTTGCGTACGGGTGCCCGCTACCAGATAGGAATCCGAGAAGTCTTGGTGATTATCGCATTTAAAATTAAAGTCTATCACGCTATCATCATCCGCCGTTACTTTATAAGTATACTCATTAACCTTCTCGAACTCGAGATCACAGTCGAATACCCCGTTTGTAATTGATTTCGATTGAGAGGAACGGAACACGAAGGTCGTAATCGTGGGAGGTAAAAGATTAGTGTAAGTGATAACCAACTCCGGGAAGGCATCCCGGCATTTCGCTAGCTTATCCTCCGTTGCGGTAATGACATGCAGTTTGCCGGTAACTACGGCCTTAGTCAGATTGTTCCCGTTCTCATCGATACCACCCACCTTGATCAATTTATACACATCATTCAAGTTGTTCGCATTGGCATTGATGTTGATTAGGCGCACACGGTTCAACACGGGATTCTTCATACCTAAGCAGCGCTCCACAAGGTAAAGAACGTTTATCCCCGTATCCTCGCAAACGATCGTAGTCAGTTTCGTAACCCCCGCTATTTCGAAATAAGCGTCCGTAAGCTTGGATTGATTACGGAGGGTTAAGCCCGTGAGGGTAGCCGGGAGATACAACTTGGAGAGGATACCGGCGGCAGGCAACACCACGGAGGTGATGGACGTGCCTTGGGCGTAGACCTCCTCCATGTTCTCGCATCCGGAGATATCCACCGCCTGCCTCAAGTTCGGGCAGTTACGGATGTCCAGCTTGCGGAGCATGTTGTTCGTTCCGATCGAGAGTACGGTAAGGTTCGTGTTCTGATAGCCCGACACGCCGCTACCGATCAACAACTCAGAGAGGCGGGTAGCCTTGGATACGTCGATCGTACCGGCGTACAACCCCGACATATCCCCCAAGGATTTCACCCGGCTCGCCCCATAGATGATCGTCTCGGTGTCATTAAACACGATGTCGGGGGCCTCGATCAATACCGGCACGTCCTTGTAGGTACGTTGCCCCACCATGTAGGAACCGTACTTTACACGGGTATACTGATCGGCGTACGGGATGATCGCCATGTTGGCCGACGGGGACACGCCCGTCCATTCCCGGGGCGTATAGAGACGCAAGGTCGCGAAATCCGAGAGGAAACTGCCCGCCGTATACTTACTGTCTATATAAAGGAAGCGGTTATACGTCCACCACTTACGGTTCTCGATACAGGCGTTTTATCTCAAAATAAATCTGTTCCCGATGAAGCAAACTACAAACTTGTTCCAGTCATTCATGTTGATAGCGTAGGAGGTGTACATTCAAGAAATGACATAGTAAATGAATCTCAGTTCGTTGAAGGATATGTTCCATTTGTTAATGCCCAAGATGATGACAGAGCCATATATCAATCTGGGAATAGCATGATACCTACAATTCCGCCCGGAAGTTTATTGCAAATCCGAGAAGTTCCCAACTGGAAAGAGTTTTTCGGATATGGAAATATATTTGTTATTGAATTAACCGATGGACGTAGAATAACAAAAGAGATTAATAAGTATGAAGAAAACCCCAAAGAGTACGTTTGGTGCCACTCCCACAATCCTAGTGTAGCCGATGAAGAACTTCCTAAAAACATGATTGTTTCTGTATGGAAGGTAATTAAAGTACTAACAGATAAGGGGTGGTAACATGAAATTCAATCAATACCTTTGGAATCTATACAAGAACTCCCCGGAAGGGAAAGCTGCCATATCCAGTTTTTCAGACAGAAAGGAATGGATAGACGAAGAGCAACTTTTAGAACGCTATAATCCAAGTATCAAAGATAATTTCAACAAGGAAATTATATGCGAAATACTGGAAGATTTTTGGTGTTATAAAGTTTCCGATTTTGAAGGCATAGAATATCCGTCACTTGATAAAGCCGAGGGAATATACGAAGAAATTATCTCTACTGGATTACGGATAGAGGATGAAGAAGTATTGAAGATAGGCGATTTTGACTTGATGCTTGGATACATCCCGTTCCTATCAATGGAATTAAATTACCTGCTTGGTGACTACTTCTTTCCATATTTGTACATTGACAGATTCTATGAACTCAAAAAGTTAGCCGACCATTTTGAAATAGAGCTGCCACCTATTCCCAAGAAGCCCGATTACAAAAGCAGGTGTATATATTACTGGGAACTATGCAAAGTGCTCTATCAGTTCAGGACTGAAAACAACTTAACACCTGATGAGTTAAGCGCATTCATGTACGACTATGTGCCAAATCTCCTACACACGGAGGAAAAGAGCGAAATCCCACAACCATCACAAGCATGGTTCATAGGCGGATTGATAAGAGGATATGGCGAACAATGGACTACCGGATTTTGGCAGTCAAACCAAGACACAAAGAAGGGAGACATTCTGATTCATTACGAAACAGCGCCAATCAGCGCAATTACCTGTTTGTGGATAGCCCAGGTAGATGGAGTAATTGACCCATTCTTCCATTATTATAGTAATACCTATATAAGCAATAAAATAGACATTCCCCACATCACATTAAAAGAGCTTCGGGAAGATGAATACTTCTACAGCCACCCGCTCATCAGAAAGAAATTCCAAGGAGTGAACGGCTGGCCTTTGAGCAGTGAAGACTACTCAGAGTTACTTCGTATGATAAAGGCGAAAGGATTTGACATAGATACCCTGCCGAAGCTCTATGCTCCAGCCTTACTCAATAACCTCTCTATATCCTGCGAAAGAGATGTTGAAGTTCAGCTATTAGAGTATTACTTGAACAAAATGGGGTGGTATGAGAATAAGGATTTCATCCGGCAATTACCAATCCATGCAGGACGGGGACATAGGGTATTCCCGGATTACGCCTTACATTATGATAAAAAACCAGATTACGAACGAGCAAAGGTTCTGATTGAAGCTAAATTCCATATGAAGAACAACCAAGATATAGAGGAAGCCTTTAAGCAGGCTCGGTCTTATGCCAATATACTTGAGTCCTCGGTTATCGTTCTATGTGATAAGCAATGTTTAATTGTTTATGAAAAGAAAGAAAGTTTTGATCGGGATATATATGTAAAATACTATTGGGTAGAATTAGAAAACCCCGATAAATTCAACGAATTAAAGAACAAGCTAAATATCTAAAATTATGATTGATTTTTTAACCATCGTGCTTCTTGTATTCGGAGTATTACAAATTGTCTTATTCTTCAAAATATGGGGGATGACAAATGATATTCGAGAGATGAGAAACAAATATCTCAAAGATGAAGATGAAAAAGTACTAGAAGAAGTAACTAACAACCCGTTGCCTAGAATCAGTAATGAGTCAAAAACGACAATGTGAAGCCGGACGATTACTCCCTGGCTAAATCACCAAATTCGCCCTAATTTGAAAATCAAATTAAGCCGGGCATCATTTCCCGGCTTTTTCTTTAAACACATGATCTACTACTTTATTAATAGCATTATCCACCCTGCTAAAATCTAGCTTGACATAGGTATCCGTGATATCGTGCCCCGATTCATGGGTAAGGCAAAGCGCGATATCATCCATGCTAATATCGCATTCATTACGAGCGATCGTTGCGAAAGTATATACTGAAAAGGTAATTATTAGCAATAAAGCGTAAAGCGCAGATAATCATGTATGTTTGTCGTTTGTAGTCGTTAGCTGTCCACCCTTGAAAAAGAAAAAAAGAGCGTATTCAGACAGTAGTTCCGTTGCTTATCCGTTACCCTTTTTAGAGGTCGGCAACAGACAGAAAAACAAGGAATTAGGATGGACTTCTACAAATTGGCTCGTTTCTCTCTTTTCGCTGTCCTTATTAGACCTTTAAGAGGTCTGTTTGTCAGTGTCTTGCATCATTTCAAATAACTCTGTTAGAAGTAATTTTATCAACTTAAAAAACAGAGATATGAAAACAGAATTGAAAGTACATTTCTACCTAAGAAAGACCGATGAAAAGAAAAACGGCGAGTGTCCCGTTATAGGAAAAATTACCATCGGAAAAGACGTGGCACAGTTCAGCGCAAAAGTTACTGCCAAAGCATCCCTTTGGGATATTGTTTCAGGCAGGGTAACGGGTAAGAGTAAACACGCTACCGAAATAAACGCCACACTGGATAAAATCAATGTAGCGGTAAACACCAGTTACCGCAAATTACAAGAAATAAAAAATGCTATCACCGCAAGCGAGGTAAAGAACGCATTTCAAGGCATCGCATCCGGGCAGGAAACACTAATCAGCTACTTTGCACGCCACAATGAAGATTTTAAGAAACGTGTAGGCGTGAACCGTGAGTTATCCACACAGGTACAGTATGAAAACTCCCTGAACCATCTTAAACGATTTATGTCGTTAAAATGCAAGTTATCAGATATTCCATTTACACAGCTTGATTTCTCTTTCATCGAGAAATACGATTTTTATCTGCGTGTGGAATTGAAATTAAAACCCAACACGATATTAGGCATCATACGCCATTTGCGTAAAATGATAAAACTTGCCACTGGTGAGGGGATTATAACCTGTGACCCGTTTGACGGTTATTCACCTGAAAGACCCAAAGCCGAACAGAAATATCTGACACGTGACGAATTGCAGAAGATAATAACCACGCCCTTAGACCATCCATGCAGGTACTTAACCCGTGATATGTTTCTATTTTCTGTTTTCACCGGATTGGCGTACAGGGATATTTGCAACCTTACAGAAAAGAATATTGTCAAGGCTTCCGATGGCGTGCTCTGGATAGAAACCACCCGGCAGAAAACCGGAACGCCTTGTGAAATTCCCCTGATGGAAATACCCTTGCAAATTCTTGACAAGTACAAAGGTTTAGCCCCTGACGGGAAACTGTTGCCAATGCAGAGTTGCGGCAGGTTGAACAAGAACCTGAAAGTTATCGCCCAACTTTGCGGACTAAAAAGAAAGCTCATCTTTCATGGGGTACGTCATACTTATGCGACCCAAACGTGTATTTCTCAGGGAGTTCCGATAGAAACGCTAAGTAAACTCATGGGACACCGTTCTATCCAAACAACGCAGATATACGCCAAAATCACCAATCAGAAAGTAAACGAGGACATGAAAAGACTGTTTACTAAAGTAAATGGTAAATACCAAGTGATTGAAAGTGATATTACTTCGGACATAGCGCACAAGAAATTTTCTCAATGGCTGAAAGTAAAGCAGATATTTCCCGAAAAGAAATAAATACATTGAAATATCATATAAACGATGCTATCTTCAAGCAAGTTCAGAGCTAATTCCTTTGTCAGAAGATAATATAAACTATATTTGCAAAAAAATATAGATATGGATAAAATTAATATTTTTGTTAGCTCAACTTGCTATGATTTAGCTCAGATTAGAGCCGATTTAAAATGCTTTATTGAAAATTTGGGACATAACCCCATCTTATCTGAGGAACACGATTTCCCTATTGACCCAAATAAGGAAAATATTGAAAATTGTATAAATGCTGTCAAAGAAAAAGCAGATATTTTTATTCTAATTATAGGCAATAGATATGGATGTACTGATAATGGAAAATCAATAACTAACATTGAATTTTTAACTGCTGTGGAAAAAGGTATTCCTATTTATACGTTCACTTTGAAAAGTATGTTAAGTATACTTCCAGTATGGAACGATAACAAGAATGGTAATTATTCTTCTATTGTTGACAATCCTCAAATTTTTCAGTTTATTCAAGATGTTAGAAAAAATAGTGGATTATGGAATTTTGAGTTTGAAAAAGCTCAAAATATTATGGAAATATTAAAAGTTCAATTATCATATCTATTTAATAGCGCATTGCAAATAAGGCAAAAATTTAAAATGTTAAATAAAGATGATTTAGTAAATAAAATCTCTAATAAGTCTATTCATATATTGCTTGAAAAGAAAGATTTATATGAAACCAATTTTTTCTTTCAATGTCTTTTCGATGAAGTTGAGAAATATAAAGAACTAAGAAATGACTATGAGTACTCAATAGTAACTGTATCAAGTCATAGAATAGACAATTATAATGAGTATCTCTCATGGGCTACAATAAAATTTGAGCAATTATCTCGTATTATTGAAGCATTAAATACGGTTTTTAATAAGATGTTTCCATATTACTATGCAGAACCGGGAGTTACATCTGATTTGGATGGTTTGTATTATACAGCAAAAACTTATGGCAAATTATATGCATCTTTATTAGAATGGTCTATTGATGCTCTTAGCCTCGTGGTAGAAGATGAATATATAAAGTCCAGAAGTATACTTGCCCAGTTAGCAGATGAAGCTATTCTACAAACAGAAGAATTTCCACTAAAATGCCTTAAGCAGATGGAGAGTGTAGAAAAACAACTATCCAAAGGAGAAACTGTGGAAGTAGTAGAAGCTAAACTTACTATTAGTATTAATTCCAAAATATCAGAACAAAACACAGAAGAATTGAGTAATCTTCTTGAATTAGTTAAACGAGGGATTATTCAATAAATAGGATTGATTTATGTTATCTTTGGGGGAACAAATGACATTCCAAAGCTGAATAAAACATTAACAAAGGTAAGTTCCGTATTCCGTCTGTTCAAGCCCAAGCCCTACGGGTTTGAAAGAAAATCTCCACACCTGCGCTACGCTCCGGGTTGTATTTTCTTCCAAAGGCTTGCACAGACGGACTACTACACTGATAGAGTTAATGTTCTTAGTCAGTTTCGGAAAAAAATGTGTTTTTCAAGGATGGTAGGTTATTCCTGTCGTTCCTTGTTATAGTAGGTCTGTAAAAGCCTTTCTATATCGCTTTGACGGTAGATTATTTTGCCTTTTATCTGAATGTAGGGAATAACGCCTGTATCTCTCCATTCTTGCAGCGTGCGGATGCTTACTTTCAGACATTTGGCTGCATCCCTGTTGTTTAGAAACTTTTCACCGTTCAAATGCGGTCTGTTTTCCTTTGCCAGTCGGCTGATACCGTCTAACATTCTTTCCATAGACTGAAAGAAGTCCCTAATTATTTCACTGTTGCCGTTTATCAGTTCCATATTGTTATATCGTTATATTGATTTATAATTCGTTTGAATGATTGACAGACATACACCTGTCAGTTACGCAGATACTCGCCATAGTAAAATATGGAAATACTATCTTTTACCGCATCATAGCCGATATAAAGCCGTTTAAAGGCTTCAACAATGAAGTAACGGTTATCTTCTTTCTGTATCTCGTAAACGGCTGGTTTCGCCTGTCCGTTATCCGATACATGGAGCATCGAAAGGAAATACTTTTTCTTACTTTGGTATATCATCACCGTAGGATGAAGATTTAAACTTTCCCATATTCCGGCAATGGCAGACAATTTGAATGACTGGTTTACTTCCGTATTATTTTCTTCTTTCTTTTCCATAGGACAATATTTATTTATTGTTTGATTGATAATTAGTTTTCTTGTTTTCCGTACATTCTGCAATCAGTCTTTCAATATCGGCAGATTTATAGTACAGTTTGTTACCGATTTGGGAATAGCCCAGTTTACCGCTATCCCGGTAGTTCTGCAAACTTCGGATGCTGATACCGAGCAGGGCACACACTTCACGACCTGACAGCCATTCATCCGGTTGACGGGTATTCTCTTTACAAATCCTTTCCACCTGACTGGCGAAGCCGGAAAACCGACCGCACACCTGTTTAAAGGTCTGTTCCTCAATAGTTACGATATTCATATATTTTTCTCTTTTGGCTGGTTGAATATTCCTTTCTGCATTTCTTCCCGATAGAGAGCCGAAAGAACATCATTGTGCGTATTTAAATGCTCTTCCAATACATTGTCAATGAAGTTACCGATACTTACCTGTTTGCCTGTAATAACGCCTACAATCTGCATGATACGTTTCTGTATCTCTCCGCTTATGTACACGCTTTGACGGTTGCAGATTGTTCGCTTTTGGAGATACACCGCTTTGTAGTTCTCCTGTTTTTGCTGTAATGATTGTTTTACTTCTTCCATGCTTTCAATTTTTAATGGTTTATAAATAAGTTGATTGATTTCTGATACTGATTAAAAGAAAGCCAGCCAGTTTTATAGCTATATCGTTTTTTCTTTAAATAGCTTTCAAGCATAGTTTAAAGCCATTTCTAAAGATTGTTTGGCAGTCTTATATATTGCTTTCATTCAATCAATTTCCGGCAAAGAAAGGAGTAAAAACATACGCTTTTAAAAATAGGGTTACTTTGACCGTCTGTGTCGTTATTTGGCGTAGTGGTTTATATTTCAAAGACAATTTGCTGTCTGTAATTTTGTAATCGATAAACGGACAGAGGAAGAAGCCGAACCGCTTGCTTTGGCAATCCGACGGAAGGAGGATTTTTATGTTCATTAGAACATAGCAAGTTGTGTTTTGAGGCACGCACTTCGTTTTTTGTGCCTCAAAACCTTGCCACCTTAGCAGGTGGTTAGTTTTACTCCGAAGTCGTAAAACCAGTAAATAATTATAATTATGGAACAGAAAAAGAAATCATTTGGAAAAGGTGGGCGCAAGCCTAAACTTGACCCACGAACACACCGTTATTCTCTCAATCTGGACGATGTGGAGAACGCTAAGTTCTTAGCCTTTTACGACCAGTCAGGCTATAGGATGAAAGCACATTTTATTAAGAACTGTATCTTTGGGAAGTCGTTTAAGATGCTTAAAATTGATAAAAGTAAGGTGGATTATTACATTCAACTCTCCCAATTGTTTTCACAATTCAGGAACATAGGCATACTATATAACCAAACGGTGAAAGAACTCCATTCCAATTTTACGGAAAAGAAAGCACTTGCCCTGCTTTACAAACTGGAACAATATACTATGGAACTGGTAAAGACGAACCAGCAAATTATTGCACTTACCAAACAGTTTGAAGCGTCTTATAAGGAGGAGAGAATAATAAGTAAGTATTGGCTTGCCAAAAGAAAAACATCCCGGAACTGCCACGTGTACAGCTTCGGGATGAATTTCACTCTTACTTATTCGCTCCGTGTTCTTTCTCGAACTTTCGGAGCGTACCCACATCGAACCGTTCCTTTATGAACTCACGCACATCGGAAGCCCGATAGTAGGCTTTTCCGCTAATCATCATAAAGGGCAGCAGTTTCTTGCTTCTCAATCTCTGCAATGTTCGGGTACTGACTTTGAATAACAGGCATAAATCCTGATTATCCAAAAGTTTATCACCCGGCATTACTTCGGGATTGGTTTGCAAGCTCTTTACGTCTTTGCCTACTTCTTCCAGTTTATCAAGTAACTTTTGCATCCAGTCTTTGAACTCGTAATTATCTACATACATATTGCTTCATTTTTCAGGTTGTACACTAATGATTACCAATCGATTGATGAAGCAAAGTTCGGAAAAGGAAAGTAAACAAATTACAGGAGTACCACATGTACACCTCTATAAATCGAAGCTAAACGCCTGATTATCTATACCCTTTATTTTCACTTTCTTTTCGGATAAGGGTTGCCAGTTCGTTAAGGAACTCCGTTAGTTTGGCTGGTTTTCGTTTAATAACATCCATGTGTTTTTGGTGATAGTCACCTAACTTGATATTGAAAAGCCATTCAAAACCTTTGCCCAAATCAGTTAGATAGGCTGATTTACCATTTTGATAAACTATTCGTTTAGAAAGGAATAGACTGCTAACAATTTCCATGATATTGATAAAAATTGTATCATCAGTCAAAAAGAGGGGAGAAAGGGGAAGTTTGTTAGAGTGTCGTTTTTGCTGGTCGGGGTACTTAATACGCAAATTCACAATTCGTATTTCTGTTTTGATTAGTTCTATTGCTTCATCAATAAGCAATAATAAAGCATTTTTCCCCCTGCTCAAATTGCACACGATGCGATTTGAGCCTGTTAAGTCCAAAGGAAAAATAGCGCAACAAAACACTATAATCCTGTTCGTTCATACTGAAATCAGCTAAATCTATAGCCAATTCCTCAATAGCTTCTGTTAATTCTGATACAGAAACCTCGTGTTGTGAGTATTCCGACAGTAAGCGGAAAAATCTCTGTTGCAATACATTATTCATTGTATACTTAGATTTAATCCAGTTTTTTTGCCATCCAAAAATTAGTGAGAGAAAGCTGATTAGCTTTGCGCTTTTGTTCTTCCTCTACTATATAACCTTTTTTTTCAAAAAAAGGACGAGCCGTTAAACTCACTTCAGATGTAATCCGCATAATCCGAGCAGTGTTTGCATACCGTTCTATTTCTTCTAAAAGTATCGAAGCAATACCTTCACCCTGAAAATCTTTATGAACAAACATAGAGTGTAAATAGCCTTGAAGAGTGATAGATGAAAAACCAACGATTTCTGACTGTTGATTAATAGCTACAATAAAATAGTGAGTTTTTATCATATCTTCTATTTCAGAGAGATTATCTCCGCACGATGCCCAGTCTTCAACTTCCGCCTGTGAGTAATTGCGCCTGTTTATCGCAAGAACAGTATTTTGAAATAAGTTTTTTAGCTCAATGACATCCGACTGCTGAGCTACTCTGATTATAAAGTCTGTTTTCATGTTCTGTTTTAAATAAAGTATATTTTTTTAAGGGGAAATTCCCTATTTCTTGTTATTCGTTTAGTGTTGTAGTATATTTCAACTTACATGCTAATCTTTTTCTTAAATAATCCCTTTAGGTAGTTCTTTAAATCTATTAGTTTTATGTTGTGTTTTAACTCTATTTTTATTGCACTTAAACAAAATAATATCACAAAACAATTAACATAAATATCTTTTAGGTCGAAAATAATATTACCAATCAATTTGATATGTAGAAAATCAAGTATACCTTTTCTCCACACTAAAATGCCTAAATACGAGCAAATTACAGCTGCTGTAGAAAAGGAAATTGATACATCAAGAATCTTGTTACCAGAATCAAATCTTTTGAAGAAATTATATCCTATAAATTGGATAAGCCAAACTATTGCAAACAAGACAATATGGAACAGTAAACCTACGTCCATTCCAGTTCTCTTATAGATTGAGTCATTCACAAAACTATATTTACTATTAAAAAAAGGCTTGAAATCTAACACACCATGTATAATTTCGTAGTTAGTATCCATAAACGAGCTATATATAATCAACTTGGCACCTTGGTCAATTAGAACCAATAGCATAATTAAAAGTACTATATTGCGTGCTTTCATAATTTTTGGATGTACAATTTAATAAAGTGCAAAGTTCGATAATTCAAATATAAAAAGCCTTGAAAAATTTCAAGACTTTTGGTTGAGCAATATTTTCTTACGGATATGGCTAACTGTTTCAGGTGTTACTCCTAAATATGATGCTATACTTTTTAAAGGTATCACTTCTTTCAAATCAGGACATCGTTTCATCAACTTTAAATATCGCATAGTGGGTGTGCAGTATGATTCAAGTAATTGTTTATATATCGTTTCAAACAGACTTTCAGCAGCTAATCTTCCATAGTGCTGGGTGTCATAATTGATTTCCCAATAATTGATAATATCATGACGAGAAACTACGTATACGGTACAGTCTGTTATAGCCTGAATATTAACTAAGGAAAGAGTACCTCTCATCAGAGATGAATAATCGCAAACAAACTCATCTTGAAAAGCATATCCAACAATGTGTTCTGTACCCTCTTCATCTATATATGTATATTGGAATACCCCACTTTCTACCCATCCGATAAAATACGATATTTCATTTTGTCGAATGAAGAAATCTTTCTTATGATATACTCGGCATTCTCCTTTTTCTTGTATCAACTTCTTTATATTGGAGTAATTCCAATCATTTAAATATGAATTAAATTCTTTCATTATCAATGTCTTTGCCACAAAAATACAAGAAAGTTCTAAAATGTGACAGACTATATTTAACATTTAGAAGAAAATAACTATATTTGTAGTGAGTATTTTGAAATGCTGCAACTATGACCAAATTAAGGTGAATAGCACGTTGTTAAAACGTTACCCTTTTCCGAATTACTTTTTGTAACAAACTATATTACAGGATGATATGTTGTTATGTTATAGTAGTGGCGAATGAATGGCGAGCCGCATAATAAGTCAGATTCGGCAAGGACAACTCTCTCCTTAACACGGAAATGCCTCTTCTCACGGCTTGATGGAATGCCGGCATATTCGAATACATCTTATAGAAGCAAAATCCCCTTATGCCATCCTTATCCCTATATTTCTCTATTATATCTGCGATTATCGGATGCATCATCAACGACAAAAACGGCTTGTCTTTTTTATGGGTACGTGTTTTTTTCCTCATATACTCTACCCTGTCCCCAAACGGCCCACAATCATAGATATCCGCCAAGTTCATTCCCGCCAAGAAAAACGACATCAAAAAGAGATCCCTTGTCATTTCCGGAACTTCTTTGTCCGAATGATAGTCAAAGATTTTTCGGATAGTCTCTCTCTCAACCGCCCTCTTAGAAGTTGTTTCTATTCTGGGAGGGGAATACACCTTGAAAGGATCATTTTTTATAAGGATGTCTCCCACATCATAGTCGTTGTATTTTTTCTTTGCAGCGTTAAAGATAATAGAGAGAGCCCCCATGTAGGAATTGATACTATTTTCACTTAATCCGCATTTTTCTTTGTCGGCTTTCTTGCTCTTCCGATTAGTTGTCCGCAACCAATCCTCGTAATCCTTTAACAACTTATGGGTAAGCTTGCTTATAGGAAGAGACGGTTTCCCTGTTTTCTCTACCACATAATTCGTTAACGCATTTATTCTCGTGACATTATAAGCTTTCGTGGATTCATTCTTTATCTTATCCTTATACTCATTGGCGAACCGAAGAAAGTCAATCTCACTACCGGCATCCAATATCTTCAAGACATAATCCTTCACCTCCTTTGCCGTATCCATTTCAGAGATGATTTCTTCTTTCTCATTCAGGATAGCACGAATCTTCCTTACTTTATCATTTAGGCTGTCCTCGATAGAGCTATCCGTTACAGATCCAGAAGAGTGCCCTTTTCGGAAACGAACACATTCCGTATTAACCCCAGAAGGAATGTAAGCGGACAGGCTCTTATGTATTATCTGTATCTTGGGGTTGTATGTCCCATCGGATTTCTTATGATGCTTGAAGATTACCCATTGTACCGTAGCCATAATCGTGTAAAGTCTTTTGTAAAGTATTTGTAAAGTTGAATCCTTGTTTTGAGCAAACAAAGTTATACAGAAACGATGTATAAAACAATACTAATACCCTTAAATACCTTTATCCATGCGGAAACAAATAAAAATCCGCATCCAGCTTCACAGCTACATGCGGACCAAACAAATAACAAACTCTACTTATATGAAAAAACAAATACTACTAACAAATTATTATACGATGACTACTATCAAGGTGACTTCTGAGTCATTTTATAGTATAACAGAAGATTGTTTGAAAAGGTTCACCAGTAATTTCTTTTAGGCTGAGAGCTTTTCTTTTTATCGACTGTTTGAATATAAAACATTTCAAGCTGCAAATTGTTTTACAAACAAAGATAAAAATGATGATTGATCGGTTTGAGGCATGATTAAGAAGTTACTTTCTATATTATTGTTTATGATAATGCTCTTTGCCTTCCGGATGAATGCGGAAGCGGATGAGGAACACTTTTCTAACGGTTCCTATCGTTAGCGCACTAGGATTAACATTAAATGAAAGCGCTTCCGACGCTATGGTTGGTGGAGCGGTTACCCAAAACGACAAATTTCAAGTAAAACACGGCGATTACTCCTAAATATTTAGGGATAATCGCTTTTTTATGAATAGATTTCAAGTAAAATTAGGACATTTATCCAATTATATCCGTAATTTTAGCCCAATTAAATCAATAGCAATTATGGAAAGAATCGTTAATCATCCTATTTTAACAATTCCACAAGAGGGAGAACACACTTTTTTATTCAATGGCAAACCCGTAACGGGAATGAAGGGTTTTACCATCGCCGCCGCCTTACATCAGGCCGGCTATCCAGTACACAGTCATAGCGTAAATGGCCGCAATCGTTCGTTGAATTGCGGTATCGGTAAATGTGGCGCCTGCGAAATGCTGGTAGACGGAGAAGTAAAGCGTATCTGTATTACGAAAGTAGACAATGTAAAGGAAGTATCGGAAATAACAGTACAGAATTATACGACAGATTCCCAAATAGAACCCAGAGAAGAACCGGTAGAGATCTATCGAACCGATGTGGCCATCATTGGTGCCGGCCCCGCTGGATTAGCTTGTAGGGAAACCTTAAAAGGGCTAGGCTTGAACAGCATCGTAATCGATAGCAATGATAAGATCGGCGGTCAATTCTTGATGCAAACCCATGCATTTTTCTTTTTCGAGAAAGAGCGGCGCTTTGGGGGTATGCGTGGTTTCGATATAGCGAAAACTTTAGCCGGAGACGACCACTCTGGTATTTTCTTACATTCTACGGTCTGGGATATCCTACAAAATAAGCGTATCGCCGTAAAAGACATGCTTAACCATAAAAATTTCTATGTAGAAGCTCAAGCCTTGATAGTCGCTACTGGTGCGGTTCCTTTTATGCCGACCTTCGAGAATGATGATGTGCCCGGAGTTTATACAGCGGCAGTCGTACAGAAAATGATGAACGCTGAATTCACGTTACTCGGCAAAAACATATTGACAGTAGGCGCCGGTAATATAGGTTACCTAACGTCTTACCAATTGATGCAAGCCGGAGCGAAAGTCAAGGCTATTTTAGAGGCGATGCCCCATGAAGGTGGATTTCCGGTACAAGCGAATCGAATTCGCCGCCTTGGCATACCTATTTATACCTCTCATATGCTTTTGAAAGCCATTCCAAACCAGGATCGGACAGGTATCACCGGCGCGGTTGTCTGCGAATGCGAGAACTTCAAGCCAATCCCGGGAACAGAGAAAGTGATTGATGGTATTGATGTTATTAATATATGTACAGGATTGATTCCCGACAACCAATTGCTAACCAAAGGCCAATATACATTTGGAAAACGTTGTGCCGGCGTAGGTGATGCCGTACGGATCGGAGAAGGTACTACCGCCGTACTAAGAGGAAAGCAAGCCACTTATGAGATCGCCCAAGAGCTAGGCGTACGTTTCAACTACAACGATTACTTACAAATATCTAAGGAATACATCGACTCCCAGCAACATCCGATCCGCATTAAGGAAGAGTCCCCAAGGCCCACTCCCGAGCGTCAAGCCCAACGCCCTTTCGTTCGCTTGGATTGCCTATACGGTTTCGCTTGTAACCCTTGCTCTTTCGCTTGTCCTCAAAAGGCGATCACCAAAAGCTCCACCAGCGTAACGCCCGAGATCGATTACGAAAAATGTACCGGCTGTATGCAATGCGTATCCCATTGTCCGGGGCTGGCTATTTTCGGCTACGATACCCGGAAGCAAAACTTATTCTTACCGGTAGAATACGAGGTAGAAGAAGGTGCTGAGGTGTGGCTCGTTGATGATAACGGGAAGAAACAAGGCGAAGGTATCATTGAGAAAGTATTAAAGAAGCCGACAAAAACAAACGTGGCCCGTGTGAAAGCGGCAGGAATGGAAAACGATGCCTTATTGAATATCACAGGATTCATCGTAAAAGAAAACTATCCGGAGGAGATCGACTTCAAGCAAGAGCCGGAGTGTGAGTCGGAGACCTATGTTTGCCATTGCGAGGACGTATCTTTGGACGAGCTACTTTCCGCCATTGGGGATCGTAAATATATCTCCGTCGACGAGGTAAAACATATCACCCGCCTAGGAATGGGGCCATGCCGGGGAAAACGCTGCATACCCCGCCTACGCATGAAACTAAGGGAAAAAGGTATCGAACTGGTAGGCGACGCTACCCCCCGTGCTCCCCTATCTACCCGCTTCGTCCTAGGGGAAATGTATCCGCAGCGTCAGATAGCGGATACCTATAAAGTAGATTCCGGAAAGCAGGTTCGTAAGACGGAAGTCTTAATCGCCGGCGGAGGTATAGGTGGTAGCGCATTATTCCGTTATTTTGCGGAAGCCGGTAAAAAGACCTTGCTTATTAATGCGGATCGAGGATCATCATGGCGTAATATCGGTGGTGGTCGTCCAGCGTTCTCGATCCCCGAATTAGCGGAGATCGCCCGTAATAACCAAACGATATTCGAGGAGACACAAAAAGAATACGATATCCATTACCGTGAGATACGCTATATCACGTTCGCCCACGACGAGGCTACCTACAATGATCTGGAACGTTCCTGCGGTTGGTCCAACGCTTATTTGATCGACAAGAAAGACTTCCAGAAAGAGGTGTCTCCCTACTTCAACACGAACCAAAACACCTATTTCGCCGCACAAATCTCCCAGCATTGTTGGCAAGCTACCCCGGGGCGTGTGATAGACTTTATACGAAACAAAGGCAAAGAGCGGCAAGGTGAGGTTTTGGAAGACACACACCTAGTGGAAGTACACAAAAACGGTGGAAAATATCACGTCTTATTATATACGCATGATAAGCGATACATCGAATACGAATGCGATCATTTCGTGAACGCCCTCGGTTATAGCGCCGAGCGTTTCGCCCGCATGCTAGGCCTTTACACCGGCCTCTATCCGGTCAAGCACCAAGCGTTGATTACCCATCGCCTACCGAATCTGGGTAAAGACGGGGATATCCTCGATATGTTGATAGACCGCCGGAAACGTAACGACTTCTCCGCTGTCTACGGTCAGCAATTCGCCGAGACCGGACAGATTATCGCTTGCGCCTCCCCCGCTGTCGACGCTAAAGCGGAGATCAGCAACTTTGATGAGTTGAAGTTTAATACCCGTCGTTTCATGGAGATCATCTCCGAGGTGTTCTGCGATTGGATTCCATCGTTAGCCACAGTACCCGTACAAGCCACATGGTCCGGTTATTATGTAGAGCCTCGCTACATTATCGATCCGGATAACGGACTATTCGTCGGTTTGCAAGGTCACGGCTTCATGCTCGCTCAATACTTGGCTAAGCTATACGTAGATAAAGCGTTAGGCCGTACCGTTCCGGATTATATGGAGCGATTGAGGCTCGATGGAGACGGAATTAGTGAGAAAGCTTTCAAATAAACTATAAATAAAACAAAACCTCCTCTACCACTGAAGTGCACCCCAAAAGTTGGACGGGTTAAACATTATCCAGTAATTGAAAGAGT